>OFGP01000152.1_pt1 | contig 73940 bp, 77 predicted proteins | sample 1521781 | NCBI WGS metagenome assembly OFGP01 (sample SAMEA3504113, study PRJEB24116) | mouse gut metagenome | biome: mouse gut; feature: mouse-associated habitat; material: faeces | place: Denmark | collected 2011
AGATTTCCACGACCAGATGAATTATTCATCCAACCTATGAAAATCTTACACTAACTTACGACGCTTTGTCATCACCCAAGCAGTCATGGGAACAGTGATCAATACCCCAATAAAAGCAATCAGAATTTCAATCATTTCTGCCACAAAAATTTTATTATTCATAATTGTACCAAAGGAATAGTGGAGACCTAAGAACCAAATAAATAGTGCTAAGAATCCACCGAAGAAGCCAAAGAAAAGCGTATTAAATGTTGTTCCAATAATCTGTTGCCCGATTGCCATCCCACTATGAATTAATTGACGATTAGTTCTTTCGGGATGATTCTCAATGATTTCCGTAAGGCCAGAGGAAATCGCCATTGCCGCTTCTGCAATTGCGCCGAGCGAACTCAAAATAGTCGTAGTAACAGAAACTTTGAAATAACTAATTCCAATTAAAATTGACATCCCTTCTAACTCATCGCTATCTTCTGTTCCAAAGCCCTGCACCATTGCCCAGTGCTCGACAATAAAGATCAGTACTAAAATTAAACATAACACGATGAGGGAAGCATAAAAGGCTGTCACGGTTGTCCGCAAATCATCCTCTCCCATGAAAATGATTATTGCCAAAATTGTAATCCCAATAGTCACCGTTACAAATAACGGGGGAACATGAAACGCAACTAAAATAATTGCAAAATATAAAAAGCCAAAATTAAGAAGCAAACTCAAAAAAGCTGTCCAGCCCTGTTTTCCTCCTACAAGGACCATCAAAATTAGCAAGACCAAACCAAGACCCGTAATTGTCGTCATCTTTGCACCTTCTTTCCTAAGAGCAATGCCCCAAATAGACTTACAAGGGGAACTGAAAGGACAATCCCAATTCCACTAATCAGGCTTTGAATAGTCCCTAAGCTCATATTCATTGCATAGGTATAGCCCCACGAGTTACCGTTTTTGATATACAAAAGACTACCAGTAAAAGTATCCACCATAAAAATTAAAAATAAAACATTTATTAACGGTCCCATAATTGACTTACCAACATTGCGCCCAGAGATAAATAACTGTTTACGGGTAACAGCGGGATTTAACTGCTTTAGTTCAAAAAGAGTGGCGATAATATCACTTGATTCATCCATTACCGCCCCTAAAGATCCTAATAATGTTTCAGCCAAAAAAAGTGGCCGGGGAACTTGCGTAACATATTCCATTGATTCATAGTAAATCCCCCGCTCATGCGTCCATATAAATACAAGCATACTTACTCCCAAGGCAACAAACGTCCCAATAACCGTTGCTGCAAAAGTCGCCAACATCTTTTTACTAAACCCAAGAACTAACAATAAGCTAATAAACGTAAAAATTATGGCAAGAATACTAAAAAGCAGCATAATATGCTGACCATTTTGCTTTAAGTCAATCTCAATTGCAATTATAAACAAAAGAGCATTAATTACTACGCTTAAGAATGCAAACAGCCCTGAACGTCCCATAAGGAGAAGCAACATCAAGATAACAAGCCAAAGCAAGAAAACGATTACTGTATCGCGCTTATAACCGTTAACATTGGCGGTTAGTTTTCCGCCTCGTTTACGAAGCTGAGTTAAAAACACTTCATTCCCTGCCCGATAACGTTGATCCATCGGTTGCGAATCACTATATGTATTTTGGACTGTTAATTTTTGCCCGCGATATTTACCATTCATTAGTTTTACTTGGAGTTGTTGAGTATATTGGTGGTCAACATTGTCAAACTGGTCTTTTACTCTTTGTTTACTCACCGTTTTTTCACTAATTACTTTAGCGATTGGCTGCTGATAAAAGCGCTCATTATGGCTAGTAAATAAGAGAGCACCAATCCCGACGACCATTAAAAAAATTAATAACCAGATTCTTTGCTTTGTCCAGTATTGCCTAATCACAACTTTACATCTCCTTAGTACAGCAAAACTATTGCCATTTTACTCTTAACAAGAGACAAAAAAAGGATTTAAGAAAAATCTTTACTTTTCCTAAATCCTTTTTTAGTTTGTTACCAACCAATTTTGAACTAACTGCTTCACCCCGGTCATTGAATCACAAGTTGTAACAGCCTGCTGATAGAGTTCCTGACATTTCTTGCTGTCTAATTGTTTCATCATTGAACGTGTCCGTAAAATAGAACTGGCACTCATCGAATAGACATCCAATCCCATCCCGATTAATAGTGGCAAGGCATAACGATCTCCTGCCATTTCTCCACACATCGCCACAGTTGTATCATGAGCATGCCCAGCATCAATAATACGCTTAATTAATTTTAAGAAAGTTGGGTTTAGCGGCTGGTAAAGGTACGAAACTGAATCATTACCACGGTCAGCTGCAAAGCAATATTGAATTAAGTCATTGGTTCCAATACTAAAAAAATCAACTTCTGAAGCTAGGCGATCAGCATTTAACGCGGCTAATGGAACTTCAATCATTATGCCAAGATGAATGTCTCCGCCAATCCCTGGATGATCAACAGCTAATTTCTGCTGTTCCTCATAATATATGTTCTTAGCTGTTTGCAATTCCTCAAGCGTGGTAATCATTGGAAACATAATATTAATCTTCCCAAACTCGGATGCTCGGAGTAAGGCCCGCAGCTGAGTCCTAAACATTTCTGGCCGATCAAGCGCAATCCGAATAGCTCGGTAACCAAGGAATGGATTCATTTCTTTAGGCAAAGGCATGAACTGAAGCGGTTTATCTCCACCAATATCTAAAGTTCGAACTACTAGCCGTTTCCCATTTAATTGTTCAACAGCGCGGCGATAGGCATTAAACTGCTCTTCTTCGGTTGGGAGGTGGTCACTTTTCATATAAAGAAATTCAGTTCGAAATAAGCCAACCCCATCAGCACCATTTTTTATTGCTGATGAAATATCCACTGAAGAACCAATATTGGCTGAAATCTTATACTGCTGCCCATCAGCGGTTACCGAGGGCTGATTAACCATTTTTTTCCATTGCTGACGGACATTCATAAACTTATCTGCAATTTTTTGGTATTGTTTAACATCGTTTGTTGAGGGTTCAATAATTGCACTACCCTCAAATCCATCAACAATTACTCGTTGGCCATTCTGCACCTTTTTAGTTATGTCGTTGCATCCAACAATTGCCGGAATCTGTAAAGAACGAGCCATGATCGCTGCATGACTAGTTCGCCCACCCAAATCGGTAATAATGCCTTTAACAAAACGACCATCCATCTGTGAAGTATCTGCCGGGCCAATTGAATGAGCGACTATAATGACGGGGTGATCTAGTTCACGTAAATTAGGAAGCTTCTTTCCTTCTAATTCTGCTAAAACCTGGTCTTGAATATTTTGAAAATCAGTTGCTCGCTCTTGCATATATTCATTTCCAGTCATTGCCTGCAAGGTTTTAATCATCTTAGTAATTACTTCCGTAAAAGCTGATTCCGCATTTAAGCGTTGATTGGTGATTCGGTTTTCAACTTGTTTAATCATTTCCGGATCATTTAAGATTGCAATATGAGTATCAAAAATTGCTAGATCTTCTGCATTAAGTTTATCAACAAGTTTCTTCTTAGTCTCTTTTAGTTTTTGAATGATCTTATCAAAAGCTCGATGTAATCTTGCTTTTTCACTATTGGGGTCACTAATATGATACTTTTCAAAATTAAGATTAGGCTTCGTTAATAAGTAAGCCGGTGCAATTCCTACTCCATCACTGGCTGCGATTCCATTAATTTGGGTCTCCATTAATCAATTCCCCTTTTCTGGTATAGTACCTATTATAAGCGAAAGCCTTTTCAACACAAATAAAAATAAAAGCAAGATTTGCGAAAGCTAAAAAGTTTTCTACAGATCATGCTTTTAATCCTTAATTATCTACTTAGTACCAAAAAGACGGTCACCAGCATCACCTAAGCCAGGAACAATATACCCATCTTCATTAAGATAATCATCAAGTCCTGCGGTATAAATATCGACATCTGGATAAGCGTCGCGCACAGCCTTAACTCCTTCAGGGGCTGCAACTAAGCAAGCAAATTTCATGTTCTTTTCGGAGCAACCGCGCTTTTTTAAGGCTTCGATTGCCATCATTGCTGAACCACCAGTTGCTAGCATTGGGTCAACGATGAATAGTTGCCGTTCTGTAATATCATTAGGCAACTTAACAAAGTATTCATGTGGCTTTAAGGTTTCTTCATCCCGGTACATTCCGATAAAACCAATTTTAGCTGCTGGGATAAGATCAGTCATCCCATCAACCATTCCGATTCCTGCCCGAAGAATTGGAATAATCGCTACCTTTTTACCAGCCAATTCCTTTTGAGTTGTTTTAGCAATTGGCGTTTCAATTTCAACATCCTTCAATGGCATGTCGCGTGCAACTTCATAAGCCATTAAAGTTGAAATTTCCTTGACTGTTTCCCGGAAAAACTTTGTCCCAACATTTTTATCCCGGATCATTGTTAGCTTGTGCTGAATCAATGGATGATCTAACACTTCAAATTTACCCATGCCTATATACACTCCTTTGAATTTCTTCACTATTCTACCAAAAAAATCAAGTCATGACAAAGGATCTTAACAACTTTTTATGTTCTATTTTTTTAGTTAATCGGATACTTTGTGGTTAGTTCATGCACACCTTTTGCTACTTCTTGTAGACACTCTTCATCGGTTGGATTGGTTAAAGCTGTACTGATTAATTCCGCAACTTTTTGCGCATCCTCTTCCTTAAATCCGCGGCTGGTAATAGCAGGAGTCCCAATTCGTAAACCACTTGTAATAAATGGACTTCGTGGGTCATTCGGAATGGCCTCCTTATTGGTTGTAATGTGGACACGGTCAAGGAGATTTTGCGCATCTTTTCCTGTTAAACCAGTCTTAGTAAGGTCCAGAACGAGAAGGTGATTTTCGGTTCTTCCGGAAACCACCCGAATTTGTTTACTAGTATTAAATACTTTTTCCATTGCTTGAGCATTTTTTACAACTTGTTGGATATATTCCGCATATTCTGGTTGCAAATCTTCATAAAATGCTTGAGCTTTCCCCGCAATTACATGTTCCAGCGGTCCGCCTTGGATCCCAGGGAAAACGGCTGAATTAATTTTCCGTCCTAACTCAGTTGATTTAGAGAGGATCATTCCTCCCCGTGGACCCCGAAGAGTTTTATGAGTAGTAGTAGTAACGACATCAGCAATTGGAAGTGGACTTGGATGGGCACCAGTTGCTACTAATCCGGCAATATGGGCCATATCAACCATCAAGTAAGCCCCAACTTCATCAGCAATCTTCCGAAATGCTTGCCAATCAATAATCCGACTATAGGCAGAAGCTCCCGCAACGATCAATTGTGGTTTTACTTTCTTAGCTAAAGCCATAATTTCATCATAATCAAGCTCTTCAGTATCTGGATTTAAGCCATAGCCATACGTCTTATATAGTTTTCCGCTAAAATTAACCGTTGCTCCGTGAGTTAGGTGCCCACCAGCATCCATCCCCATCCCTAAAATCACATCTCCGGGCTTGAGGAGTGCTTGATAAACCGCCATATTAGCTTGTGATCCGGAATGAGGTTGAACATTAACATATGCTGCATTGAATAATTTTTTAGCATAATCAATTGCCAATTGTTCAACTTGATCTATAAACTCACAACCACCGTAATACCGCTTATTAGGATATCCTTCAGCATACTTATTTGTTAGAACTGATCCCTGCGCTTCACGAACAGCATCTGAAACGATATTTTCGGAGGCAATTAGCTCAATCGTATCTTGCTGGCGTTGTTCTTCATTCTCAATGGCTGCCCATAATTGGGGTGATTTTTTACCATAGTTCATTTACAACATCTCCTCTGGTTATAAATAAAGAGGCTGGAAATCCGCCTCAGTCTCTTTATTATTTTATTGAGATTTTAAATTAGGGAGTGGTACCTCTTCCACTAGATTCCCTTATTATTTTACCGCATTACTATCAAAGTGCATACCACCAGCAGACTTATTTAACCGATTCATATATGCGCCCCCTAAATCATGAGCTGGGAACGCTTGAGTGACAATCGCCTTAATATTAGGCTGATCATCAAATTGTCGTAACCCATCGAATAAACGAGCACTGGCATCTTGAACATTCTTTCCTAATGAAAATTGAATAGCATTCATCGGCAATACCTCTTGTTGGAGGACCTTTTCTTCAGCCATCATCCCAACATCAAATGGTTGTTGTCGTATCCATTCAACAACTTTATCCCAATCTGTATCTTCATCAACAATATATACTTGGGCCTTAGGGGCATAGTGTTTGTATTTCATTCCGGGAGCTTTAGGAGTTTCATTTTTTCCTACTTTGTGATGATTGAGGTCAATGGATCCAATCACTTTTTCAATGTCCTTTTTTGTAACAGCACCAGGACGTAAAATTACAGGATGATCTGTTGACATGTCAAGGACAGTTGATTCAACTCCTACCAGTGTCGGACCATTATCTACAATTCCAGCAATCTTACCATGTAAGTCATGATAAACGTGTTGGGCAGTAGTCGGGCTTGGTTTACCAGAAGTATTAGCAGATGGTCCCACCATCGGAACACCAGCTTCTTCAATTAAATCAAGGGTTGGTTGACAGTCGGGGTAACGAAAGGCGACAGTTTTCAAACCACCTGTGACAGTTTTTGAAAGAGCACCCTTCTTGATCTTCAAAATAATGGTTAAAGAACCAGGCCAAAATGCATCCATCAACTTTCGGGCATTATCAGGAATCTCGGCAGCATACTTTTCAACCATTGCGATGGAGTTAACATGAACAATCAATGGATTATCACTTGGTCGCCCTTTTGCTAAATAAACATTCTTAACGGCTTTTTCATTGGTTGCATCAGCCCCTAACCCGTAAACAGTTTCGGTTGGAAAAGCCACTAATTCACCGCGCTTAATCGCAGCTGCTGCTTGGGCAATCTCACCATGTCGAAAAATCTTCGTATCCATTCTTACTATCTTCCTCCTGCGTTTGAAAAATCCCATGCGTGTATCATCCTCATTTTTCCTGCCACATCATGTCGTGGGCATATCTGTGCGTGTTCATCGGTTTGATGTAGTAATTCTTGAATTGACTCCTCTTGATCATAACCAGTTTCGCCAAATATTTGACCAGTCGTAGTTAGGTACTGCCCTGCTTGCTTAAATAAGCGATGATAGAATCCTAACCCACGTTCATTAGCAAATAAGGCTAGGGCTGGTTCGTTTTCAAGGACTGCTTGATCAATTTCACCAGTATCGTCCGGGTCAATATAAGGCGGATTAGTCACAATTAAATCATATTGCTGATCAATATTTTCAAATAAATCGCTTTTAATTAACGGCAACTCCAGGTTAAACTTAGCCATATTTTCCTGAGCAACAGCAAGTGCAGCGGGTGAGATATCACTTAAACTTACATGCCAATTTGGCCGTTCAAGTGCAAGAGTAATGCCTATCACTCCACTCCCCGTTCCTAAATCAAGGACCTTCAATGGGCGAGATGGCATTTCTTGCAATACCCAATCGATTAACTCTGCTGTCTCAGCTTCTGGAATCAAAACATTTTTATTAACCTTAAAAGTTCGTCCATAAAATGGGGCCTGCCCAACAATATATTGAGCAGGCTCATGATTAAGCAATCTTGTTATGGCATCCTTCCACCAGTCTACTTCGTCAGCCGGCATCTCATCACGATTATGTAAAAGTAAGTGAGTCGCATCCCAACCATGTGATTGCTGAAGTAAAAACTGGGGGGCACTTGGATCAATATCTGTTCCTTGTAATTGTTCTTTTGCCCATCGCTGAGCCATAAAATAGTTGGTCGGTACGAAACTACTCATTCCGTAATTGCTCCAACTTTTGCGTTTGGTCAGCAACAATCAATGCTTCAATAATTTCATCGAGGTCACCAGCCATAATCTTATCAAGCTTGTTTAATGTTAACCCAATTCGGTGATCTGTTACCCGGTTTTGTGGGTAATTGTAAGTACGAATCCGTTCTGAACGATCACCTGTCCCAATCGCGTCTTTCCGCTTTTGATCATAGGCGCTTTGTTCTTGTTGTTGGTAATAATCATAAACCCGTGACTTCAAAATCCGCATTGCCTTAGCCCGGTTTTGCTGTTGTGAACGTTCATCTTGCATTGCAACAACAATCCCTGTTGGCAAGTGAGTCATTCGAACAGCTGATGAAGTCTTGTTAACGTGCTGACCACCGGCACCGCTTGAACGGTAAACATCAACCCGGATATCTTTTGGATCAATGTCCACATCTACGTCTTCAGCTTCTGGCATTACCCCAACCGTTGCAGTTGACGTATGAACACGTCCAGCGGATTCAGTAACAGGAACCCGTTGAACACGATGCGCTCCGTTTTCAAACTTAAGCTTGGAATAAACTTTATCCCCAGTAATCATTAAAGCAATTTCTTTAAAGCCACCGACTTCAGTTTCATTTCGATCCACAACTTCTACTTTCCAGCCTTGCTTTTCAGCATAACGAAGGTACATGTTATACAGATCAGCAGCAAAGAGGCTTGCTTCATCCCCTCCGGCAGCTCCACGGATTTCCATGATAATGTTTTTATCATCATTAGGGTCTTTAGGAATTAGTAGAACTTCAAGCTCTTTTTCTAATTGTGCTTGTTCTTCGCGCGCTTCCGCTAACTCTTCCTTGGTTAAGGCCGTTAAGTCATCATCATTTGTTTCACGTAATAGTTCTTCATCATCACTAATCGTTTGGGTGACTTTTTTATATTGATTATATTTTTCAACTGTTTCACGTAAGCTTCCTTCTTCTTTTGAAAGCTTCATAAAACGTTGCGAGTCGGCAATTACTTCTGGATCACTGATCAATTCATTTAGTTCATCGTAACGATCAGCAACTGCTTGAAGCTTATCGAAAATTTCTTCCATTTCCATTCTTGATTATTCCTCCTATTGTTTTAATTGGGGATGAAAATAGTGCTTCCGGCATACTGGGTAATATGATTCATTTCCCCCTATCTGGACTTGTTCTCCCTCATATACTGGCTTGCCATTATGAATCCGTAAATTCATTGTAGCTTTATGAGGGCAGAACCAACAAATTGTTTTCATCTCTTCAATTTTGTCAGCATAAATCAGTAAATATTTTGAACCTTCAAATAACTCATTTCGAAAGTCATTCTTTAGTCCAAAAGCCATTACCGGAATATTTAGCTCATCAACAATTTTGATTAATTGTAAGACATGCTCTTTCTTTAAAAACTGTGCTTCATCGATCAATACACAATATATCTTACGGTCCATCTTATTAACATAATCGTAAATATTGGTATCATCCATAATTGGTTTTACCTTACGCTCTAGGCCAATCCGACTAGCAATGATGCCTCGACCAGAACGATCGTCAACACCACTCGTCATTAAAACAACCGGTTTCCCTTGTTCTTCATAGTTATGAGCAACCTTCAAAATATCGATTGACTTACCAGAATTCATCGCGCCATATTTAAAGAATAGTTGTGCCACTACAATTGCTCCTTTTTGTTTGCATAGTACTTTTCATTATATCCAAAAATTTGTGTCATTTAAATACTTCCACATTAGGAAAGAGTTTTTTACATTGAATAACTTTAATCTTATAATAATTTCAGTTTAATAACTTTCTTTTTGTTATCGTAAAGTTTAGAATTAAACGGTAATTTTAATCATCACTATTGTATCACTTACAATTGACACGAAAGGAATACATATATTCATGACAGTTCGAAGTTCATTTGCCGAATTTGCCGGGCGGTCAAGCTATTGGTTCCTCCATACTTTTATGAACGGAGGAAGTTCCCTTCCAGGAAAATTAACCTTAAAGCTTGATCCAAATATTCTCCAAGCCTTTAGCAAAAAGTACGACCTTGTTATTGTAACAGGGACCAATGGAAAAACATTAACCACCGCATTAAGCGTACGAGTTTTACGGGAAAAGTATGACCAGGTTCTTACTAATCCGACTGGTTCCAACATGGAGCAAGGAATCGTAACCACCTTTATTACTGCTCCTCGTCCAAAGAAAAAAGGGCTGGCCGTCCTCGAAGTCGATGAAGCCAATGTAGTTAAAGTATGTAAATACATCACCCCAATTGCCTTTGTCTTCACCAACATTTTCCGTGATCAAATGGATCGTTATGGTGAAATTTACACCACTTATAACAAGATCTTAAAGGGGGTTAAATTAGCACCGAAAGCAACCATCATTGCTAACGGGGATGAACAGCTCTTTAACAGCAAAGACTTGCCTAACCCAATCATCTATTATGGCTTTAACCACGAAGAAAAAGAGCCTTTCAACGCCCCAGCTAACACTGATGGTCTCCTTTGTCCTAAATGTCAACACATTCTAAAGTATCGCATGCGAACTTATGCCGGGCTAGGTAACTACTTCTGTCCAAATTGTGGTTTCCATCGACCAGAATTAACGTATGCTGTTACCAAAATTGATAAGCTTACCCCCACGCATTCAACTTTTGAAATTGATGGGCAAAAATACACCATCGGAATCGGTGGTTTATATAACATCTATAATGCTCTTGCCGCTTACTCTCTTGGTCGTTTTCTCGGAGTGAGCCAAGCACAAATTAAAGATGCTTTTGAATCAGACGAACGAGTTTTTGGCCGCCAAGAAGTCATTAATATCGATGGAAAACAAGTTACTTTGATCTTAGTTAAAAATCCAGTTGGCCTTAATCAGGTTTTAGATATGATTGAGACGGATGATAAGCCCTTTAGCTTTGCCTTCTTACTAAATGCTAACTATGCTGATGGAATTGATACTAGCTGGATCTGGGACGGCGACTTTGAAAAACTTACTCAACATCAAATTCCACAATACATGACGGGAGGAGAACGGTATAAAGATATTACCACTAGATTAACAATGGCTGGCGTAAAAGATATGTGGCATGAACCAGACCTTACCCAGGTAATTGATAAAATCAAGGAAATGCCAACTGAACATGTCTATATTCTCGCAACCTATACAGCCGTTCTTCAATTACGGAAACAACTAGCAGAAAAGGGCTATATTAAAGGAGGAATGGACTAATGGCAAAATATCACTTACACCTCGCCCACCTCTACGGCGATTTATTAAATACTTATAGTGATGTCGGTAATATTATCGCCCTTCAATATTACGCTAAACAGATGGATGCCGATATTGATGTCAAAGTCGTTAGTATCGACAACGACTTTAATCCACAAGATTTTGATTTAGCTCTTTTCGGCGGTGGACAAGATTACGAACAACTTGTTGTCTCCAAAGATCTTCCAAACAAAAAAGCAGGAATTGACAAGTTTATTAATGATGGAAAGCCGCTGCTTGCTATTTGTGGAGGTTATCAACTTCTCGGCCACTATTATATCGGTGCTGATGGCGAAAAGATTCCGGGACTTGGAATCCTTGATCACTATACTTTAAGTCAAGACAATCACCGGTTCATTGGAGATATTACCATCAAAAACGAAGAAAGCAATCAAGAGTACCATGGCTTTGAAAATCACAACGGCCGCACATTCTTAGGAAAAGGTGAGCGTCCGCTTGGTAAAGTAATTTCTGGTAATGGAAATAACGGTGAAGATCATACCGAAGGAGCAATCTATAAAAACACTTATTGCTCTTATTTCCACGGTCCCATTCTTACAAGAAATGGTGAGATTGCTAAAAAGATTCTTTTAGCAGCTCTTGAGCATAAATACCCCGATGCCGACTTAAGCAGTCAAAAAGCCCTAAAAATTAAACCTACATTTTAATTAAGGTGACAAACAGTGAACCAAACCATAACATTTGTATTTACCATTATTTTTTTGCTAGAAAGTTTTTGGGAAGTCCGTCTTTTCTCCCAACTACAAGCACTAGCCATTCAAAATCCAACTAGAATTCCACCACGCTTTGCAAAAGTTATTCGTCTTGAGCGTCGTTGGAACTGGATATCTTGGATCTTAATCATCTTACTATTTCTTACTTCATCAAATTTCACGATTTTATGGGTAAGCCTAATCACATTGATTGAAACCTATGTTGTCTGGCGAATGGATAACATGAAAAGTAAGATGACTAGCGAAGATTAGAATACAAAAAGGGATGAGATTGAAGGAAAGTAAAAATTCCTTCTAACCTCATCCCTTTTAATTTTTAAAAATTAATCTTTCCAGTAATAATCAACATAAGCGCAATCACAGCTGCTAAGGCGATAATTGTTGCTAACCACTTTTCTTTCTTACTCATTTTATTAGGAGCCCCGGCAAATAATGGTATTCCTAGCGCAAAAATAATCGCACTTGCAAATACATATTCAAGTCCCGAAGCAACTAACATATAGACGGAATAAAGAGAAGCTAACGTAGCAATAATCTTAAAGCCAAAGCCCATTTTTTCGCTAATTGCTAATTTCAACCCATATAACGCAGAGAGAAGGTAAGCAACTAAGGTCATCGTCGCAGCTAAAGTATATGCAATTGTATAGGCCATTTGAAGCTGTGGAAGCAGTAAAACTAGTAAACATACTTGCATAATAATTGTATATACAATTAGTGCAAACCCAGGAACACCATGTCGATTAACAAGTTTAAATGCTCGCGGCATATCCCGATCATAACTGGTTACATATGCAATTTCTGGTCCAATCATAAACCAACTCAATAATGCTCCTAATAGAGAAATCAGTAAGCCAATTTTAATAATAAGGCTTCCCACTATTCCTAATGCTGTATGACTAAGGGCTGCTGCCAGTGGAACTGAAGTCTGACTAAGTTCTTTAGCAGGTAGAATCCCCATTGGAATAATAGAGATTGAAATATAGAGGACCAATACAATTACAAAGCTAATAATCGTTGCTAATCCCACATCACGTGGCTGCTTTGCCCGACGTGACATTGAAACAGCTGCTTCAATCCCAACAAAACACCACACAATAGTACTCATCGCACCACTAATTTGGTCTTTAAATGGGACATGCGTTTGATTAACAGCAAGAATGCTTGTCCAATCAGAAACATTAAAAACATGCGGCTGAAATGCAAAAACACCAACAATAACAACTAATAAAAGCGGTAAGATCTTAATAATCGTAATAACGGCATTGAGAATACTTGCCTCGCGGACACCAAACCATGTAATCGCAGTGTATCCCCACAGAATAATTGAGCCCCCGATAAAACACATTAATGGCGAAAGTTGATGCGTCCCGAGCATACTGTTTAAGGTCTTAAAAAAGAGCGAGATAAAAGCAATGTTACCAAAAACTGCTCCCATCCAATATCCCCAAAAGGAGTTAAAACCAATATAGTTGCCAAAGCCTTCCTTTGCATAAGTATAAATTCCACCGTTCATCTCCGGTTTGACAACAGAAAGCTTGTAAAAGACTAATACTAACATCAAAATTCCGAAGCCACCAATTAACCATGCAATTAACGCAGCCATTGGATTTGCTTTCAAAATTAAATCGGTCGGACTATTAAAAATCCCACCACCAATAATTGTTCCTACAATTAAGGTGATTAAGAGGAAGAGATTTAATTTCTTTTCCTTCACCTTAATCACCTCACTTATAAATATTCTTAAAATGTGGAATAATTATACATTATTTACCTAGCCAATGGCAATAGTTCCATTAGCAACAAGCCAAATTGCAATGATACTTAGGATTAAAATCAGCGCCATTGTCCACTTTTCAGCAGTTGTAACTTTACGATCATTTTCTTTACATGCTAAGTAGTAAATGTAGAATCCAGGAATAAAACTAATTGAAACTAATAATACTTCTTGCCATCCAGCAAGGAACATACATGCGAACATAAATGCAGCAGAGAGCAAACCAATTGTAAATTGTCCCCATTCTTGGTGTGCAGAACTGTATTTCATTTGGTAAAGTCCAACAAATAAGTATGAGAATAAAATTGCTGCACTACATAAGGAATATGCGAATTCATAGGCTTTATCAGTGAAAAGCAACGAGAACAAGAAGATTGTTTGCAATACCGCTGTAATCATCAAGGAAGCAGTTGGTGCCTTTTTAGCATTAACCTTTCCCCAAATCTTTGGCATTGCTTTATCATCAGCAACTAACATCGTTGTTTCGGCTGGAAGCATTGTCCAAGAAAGCCAGGAAACAATTGTTGAGATGATTAAACCAACATTGATTAAAATCGAGCCCCAACTACCAACAGTTGCTTGAAGAACATGACCAATAGCTGGTTGACCCATTCCAGCTAATTCTGCCCGAGTTAATGCACCATAAGGCAAAATCGAAATCAATACATAGATAACTACTAAAAGGCCAAAACTAATAAGAGAAGCTTCACGAGCGGCTGTAAGCGACTTAGCACGACTTGCCATAACAGAGGCACCTTCAACACCGATAAATACCCAAATTAATGTCATTAGGGTACCTTTCATTTGTTCCCAAACAGAACCAGTTGTGGTACCGCGAGAAGCATTATTAGCAACCCGTCCCCAGAAATCTGCTGTAAACATCCCGGCCTTGAAGCAAACAACCATCATTATAATAAAGATAACCAATGGCAAGACCTTGCAGATTGTCCCAATCATGTTAACAAAGGATGCACTTTCAACACCATTGTTAACTAAGATTGTCAATAGCCAACAGAAGATGATGGCAATAATAATTGATGGTAAGTTTTGACCACCTTTAAATGTTGGAAAGAACGTTCCAATCGAGCTCATCAACATGGTGGCAAAAGCAATGTTTCCCAGCCATGCGGATAACCAGTAAGACCATCCAGAAATAAATTCACCTAATGGTCCAAAGCCGGCACCAGCGTATGAGAAAATCCCTGAAGTAAGATCTGGTCGCTTTTCGGATAAATTGTTTAGCGAGAGAACCAGCATTAAAAAGCCAATTCCAACAAAGATCCAGGCCAATAATGCAGGTCCTGGCGCTGCTGCTGCCGCTACATCACTAGTGATACCAAATATTCCGGTACCGATACATGAACTTACAATTAAGGCGATTAATTCGCCTCTACCAATACCTTTCTTTTGTTCATCCATAAATATCCCTCCTATGCAGTTTATGAATGCATGTGTTGAATGATTAAGTCATAGACCATTTTAGCATCATCATTATCTTTACTGATGATAATCAAGGTGTCGTTTCCAGCAAGTGTGCCCACAACTTCCGGAATATCAAGTTCATCAAACATTCCAGCCAAAATCGTCGCATAGCTAGAATTTAGTGCAGTTTTGATCACGTTCATAAATTGAACAGTTTCAATTGTCCGCACATTATCATGAATCCCTTGGTATAATCGCTCAAAATTATGTTCGGGTGTCACATGAAGTTGAACATAATGGGTATGACCATCGCCATCATTTGCTTTAACGATATTCAACGCATGAATATCTCTTGAAATTGTTGCTTGTGTTGTTTCGAAACCCGCCTCAGTTAACAGCTTAAGCAATTCTTCTTGTGTCTCAATTTTACGATCATTAACCACTTGTTCAATATATTTTCTTCTTGCCTTTCGATCCATTCGTGTTCCCTTCTTATCATGTTAATTACACTAAAATGATACAAGAAAAAGCAGCAAAATTATACCCTTTCTAGATTACTCAGATAAATTTGCTGCTTTTATTATCTTATTTATTTCTTGAGATCTTCACGAACAATTGGACATGACATGCACCGTGGACCACCACGACCCCGTGATAATTCGCTTGAACGAACCTCGTGAACGAGAATACCATGCTTACGCAGCAAATCGTTTGAGACATAGTTCCGATCATAAGTTACAACTACACCAGGGGCAATTGCTAGCGTGTTAGAACCGTCATTCCACTGTTCACGTGGGGCAATAATTGGGTCACCGCCACCAGTAGGAATCAAATCAATTTCCGGCTTATCAAGTGCCTTCTTCAAAATTTCTTTAAGATTTGTTTCATGAGTAATTGAAATTTCACCATTGTTACCTGGGTGCATAATGTATGCATCAACATGTCCGCCATCACGTAAGATTGCTGGATGAACTGTAAATTGATCATAGTTAATCATTGTAAATACAGTATCAAGGTGCATCATTGCGTGATTATGAGGAATATGAATTGCAATTACTGTATCATAATCAGACTTTTCGAAGAGACTTTCAGCTAATTCTGTAATAGCCTTAGCAGATGTTCGTTGAGAAATACCAATTGCTAATACATGATCGCTGAGAACTAATTCATCTCCACCTTCAATCCGGCCTTCAGGATAACGGTTTCGCCATACTTCAACATCTTTGTCAGCAAAACGCTTATTGTGCTTAATGATGTACTCAGTAAAGAGAGATTCGCGTTGACGTGCCTTAAAGGTCATGCGATTAATGGTAATTCCATCCCCGATACATGCCTGTTGGTCACGAGTAAAGTATGCATTTGGCATTGGATCCATATAGAATGGGTAATCCTTATCTTCTGCTAATTCTGCAAGAGAAGCATACTTAGTTTTAATCTCATCTTTACGTACACCAGCAATAATCTTGTTAACCATGTCCTTAGTACTGAAACTAAGTAAGAATTCCTTTAAGCCGTCATGGATTGCTCCAGCAGCATAACCAGATTCAGCAATGATCTTTTCAAGGAATTCATCTTTGATATTATCATCTGCTAGTGCGTCTGTTAATAAATCTTCAAGATACAATACCTCAGCGCCATTATCGCGTAACGTTTGGGCGAAGAGGTCATGTTCTTCTTGAGCGATCGGTAAGTATGGAATGTCATCTACGAGCATCCGGTGAAGAATTTCAGGATAAACATTTTCGATTTCCTTACCTGGTCGATGCAACATAACTGTCTTAAGCTTTCCAATTTCTGATGTAACGTGAATTGGACTTTGCATACAATATCACTCCTTTTTGAAGTATCACTTGACTACAACTACATCATATTAGTTTATGTAAACGTTGTCAAATGCCGTCAAATCAATATTTAGTGAATTATATAAAAAGAAGTTATTAATATAAATTATCGACAGTTTTTATACATTTTTTACCCCTAAAGCGCATATTCCGTGAAAGCGCTTATTCAATTAAGTGAATATAAATTTCACAAAGTTTTTTCTTTTTCTTTTAAATAAATTGCCAAAAGTTGGTCACGAGCATCTAAAAATTCTTGATTTTTGGCACTTGGATGGACACGATTGGTTAATACAATAAAACCTTGGTCATTTTGCCGGTCTAGCACCATCCAGGTTCCTGTAAATCCAGTATGGCTAATCACAAGGTGGCCATCTTTAGCATGAAATAATTTCCAGCCCAGCGAACGGCTATGCAGACCTGGAATTCGTGTTTGATCTTTAAAAAGCAAATCAATTATTTTAGGTGTAAGAAGATCATTTAAATTATTTTCAATCAGCGCATGACTAAAAATTTCCAAATCTTTCAACGATGCAAAAAGGCCAGCACATCCACAACTTGCTCCCAAAATGTACCCTTTAGGATCATGGGTTGTTCCCCTAATCAAGCCACGTTTTGTTTGTACTTCTGTCGGCACGCAATTAGCCGGGATAGGATTAAATGTTGCAGTTGGCAGATTCAATGGTTTGAGAACCTGTTCTGTAATAACATTTTGAACCGGTTGATCATAAATTTGTTCAATAATCCATCCTAAATACAAATAGTTTACATCTGCATATTTGATTTGACGATTTAAGCTATCCTCCACATGCATTTTCGTCAAGAAAGCCTTCTTTAGTTCAACGGCATCCAACTCATTACGATGTGGAATATAACCAGTAATCCCAGAAGTATGGGTAAGAAGATTGCGAATAGTTGGTCGGTCATCATTAAATTCTGGTAAGAACTTTTTTACCGGATCATCTAAAGACAATGCTCCTTTCTGAATAAGCATGGCAACAACTGGAACTGTTCCTATTACTTTTGTTAATGAAGCAACATCATAGAGCATACCAGGTTTTAATATTTCAGTTTCAGGATACACTTGGGCCATCCCCGTTACTTCCTTAATTGTATGTTGACGGTCAAAAATCAAATAGCTAACTCCCGGCACAATCCCTTCTTTAACCATTTGATGTAATTTGGTAATTGTTAAATCGTATTTATTCATCGTTTAATTCACTTCCTCAATAGAGTTTATTTTAACGTAAATCAGACAAAGGAAAAATATCTAAGAAATTATTAAACACAATTGGTTAATTGTGACAAATAAGTTAAAAATATTACAAAATCATTTCAAAAGACGGTATAATATAGTTATAAGAATTTTATAAAAAAGAGAAGTTGAGGGGGTCATTAAAATGATGAAGATGACAAATAAAGTTTTAGCAAGTTCGTTAGTAGTTTTAGCCGCCCTAGGACTAGCTGGGTGTACGAATAGTGCAGCAGCCCCAACAAAAACATCTACTTCCGCGACAAAAGTAAGTCAACAAACAAGTAAGAAGGCGGCCTCCTCTACTAGTAGCGAAAAAGCAAAGGGTCAAGCCTCCACATCTACTAGTGCACAGTCCACTTCTTCAATAAATACAAGCTCAACAAGTGCAAGTTCAAAGGCCACAATAACTAACAGTTCAGCAAAATCAACTAATCAAACGGTAAAAGCTCCTAGTTCATCAGTAACTAGTAATCCTAGCAGCCAATCAGCAACTACTACTTCCTCATCACAAAACGATCAACAAGTCCTAACGAGTTTTGTGAAGACAAGTGGCATTCAACAAGATGGCAATCATTATTACATGACTAAGAATAATCAAAACAATAATTATCAAATTGAAGTTCGCAATAACCAAGGCGGCGATCCAAATGTAGCTCACCTTACTGGTACCTATCAATATGACCCCGCTACAAATCAAATCCATGAAATGAACCCAATCACCGGCAATTATGATAATTAATATTTTTAACTCAAAAAGGAGTACAGAAAGAACTTACCATTAGCGGTTTATTCTTTCTGTACTCCTTTATTAATTCATTTATTTAAAATAGCCTTTAAATGCAGCAAAGATTCCCTTTTTATTTCCAGTTTTATCATCATCGTTCGACTTAATTTGTTCGATTGTTGATTCTGCCTCACTATTGCCATGAGGGGTTACTGCTATTAATTGCTTTAAGGTAATAGTATAGGTCTGTTCCCCGGCTGCGAAATGATGATCAGCAGGGAAACTATTTTCATCAAGCACATATCCTTCATCTTCAAATGACTTAATTTGCGGAGTTGGATCGTAGTTAAATTCTTCACCGGTTACCCCAGTAAGTTCCTCGGATGTTAATTCTGCACCAGTTTGGTCAATAAATTTAACCAGAATTTTAGCTAGCTGTGGAGTGTAAACAATCTTTTCGTTTCGATCACTCGCATTTTCATCAATCTGTTCAGCAGGAATTGTAGGTGCGTTATAGCCGTCAATTGGTGTTGGAATATATTCAGGGATCACTCCCTTGTTCCATGCTTGCCAAATATCACTCCCAAGCACTTCATCATGAACACCGAAACGAGTAACAATTGCTTCTTGAGTTACAACTTGTTGTGTTTTATCAGGCATAGTAATTTGAATAGTTCGCGTTACATGATGCCCCTTCTTTAGAGGAGTAGTCTGGTGTGTAAGGTAAACATAATATTGTTGTTCTGGACTACCAGCAAAGTACTTTCCCTTTAATGCCCCTTTGTCAGCCTTAAACAGTTCATATCCGGCATCTTCAAAATTCCATAGGTCATTACTATATGTTTGTCCTTCTGTAACGTTTAATCTTTGGGTCCGATTATCAATAATCCGCCCAGAGGAAGGCTTAACGATTGGCAATCGATTATCAGGGACATCAACATAAAAGACGGTAATTTGTTGTGTTTGTAAATCTTGTTTACTAATAATAACCTTATATTCTTTTTCTTGATCACCGTCTTCAGCCATTAAGCGGGCATTTTGCGGTAGTTCATTGTCAATAATCACATAACCTTCATCAGCAAGTTGATCTGTTTCAATCGTTGGCTTATGACTGATCAAATCGCCGGCAAGTCCTGAAACTATTTGTTCATCAATCTCATTTCCAGCTTCATCGACGTATTTAATCTTGACACTAACTTGCTTTGGATGATAGATAACATTAATATTGCTATCTTTTGAAGTTAATGAAATTGGTTCAGCATCAACATTTTTACCCGTATATCCAGGAATACGCGGTGCGGTAACTGCAGGCAGAGTAGCTTTACTCCAATCACTCCATGTTTTTTCATTGGTCGTGCTATCTGTAATTCCAAAACGCTGAATTTTTCCAGTTTGCTTAATGACCTGCTTAGATCCATCTGGCATATTAAAAGTAATGGTTCTGGTTACTTGGTGATCTTCATCAATTTTTTCAATTTTATGGATAAGGTAAACATAATAATCTTTAGTTGGCTGTCCACCGACATATGTTCCTAATTTAGCACCTTGTTCATATTTATAAATCTCAAAGCCATTTTCTTCACCCCAGAGTTGATTATGATAGTCTTCATCACCTTTACCGGTAAAAGTTTGGGTTTGATTTTCAAGAATCTTTCCATCACTTGGCTGTAAATCATCTTTGGTTTTATCCGGGATATTAATCAAGTCAACATAGTAAACATTAATTGTCTGTTTATTTTCAACCATCCTTACCTTTGCTGGTGAGGTGATTAACATATCATTATCCTCACTCCCGTTAAGGAAATAACCAATAATAACATTATAATCACCAGGGGTTGCATCGACTAATTCAGAATCATCCACAATAAATGTTTGCTCAGGACTAACCGGAAGTTCCTCATTAGTTGATGAGAGGCCACAAGCTTTTTCAATCCCGCCAAATGAATTCCAATCATCTTTTGCCTCTGCCTTAAGAGTAAATGGTTTAGTAATAAGGAGTTGATGAATAACGACATAAGGAATGAAGTCAAAGCTTTCAAAATCAAGATAAGTAGGTTGAACCATGAATGCGGAAGCACCCATTAACTTTCGTCCTGTCATGTCAACATTTACTGAAAATCCTTTTTCCTGAATTGCACTTTGAATAGTGGCCAGCTTAAAGAAGTATTGACCACCTTGCCACATTACATTATCCCCATCAGCATCAAACGAAACCGCACCATTAAAGTTACTGATTACATATGGCACTTCACCCAAAGTTGGCATCATCTCTTGGACATCCTCTGGAAATAATTGATCGCCATCTTCAGTTCGATTGAGTGCCATGAATGGGATATTTTGATAGGCATCATGAGCAAAAACAGGCGTGCTTAAGCGGAAGTTTAATTGTGACGTTGTATGCTTATTAACTGTTAAATCATAAAAGGCATATTCATTTAAATTAAATTGCTCTTGAGTATTAATATTTTCTAGATTTGTAATCTTAAAAGGAAATTCAACACGGTAAGAACTGTTTGGCAATAAAGAACCAAATACCATAACCGCTGTTACTTTTTCCCAACTAAAATCATCACGCTGCTTAAGAGTATCAATCGTCGAATACTCTCCTTCGTGTCCTTGGTAACTATAGGTAATATCAAATCCAGGAATTACATTCCCCTTTTCGTCCTTATATTCAAGACCGTCAAATTCATTAATCCGCGTCCCATCAAGTACAATTTGTGCTGTTCCTTGCTTCCCTTCAAAGGTAGGCAGCGTATAGACAACTTCAACTGATTTCGTAGTTTCTGTATTATTCTTTAAATGACCATATCCACTAAAATCAGTAGCTGCGCGATAGTTAACTAATGATGCCGTTTCACTCATTGAATTACGACTTACAAGCGATCGATCTTTATCTTGGCTTTCACTATTAGTTGCCTGTAAGTAAGTCCCATGCATTAGGCCGCCTAAATCATCAATTAGTTTATATTCCCCTAATGCAGGATTATTTTTTATTACTGGTTCTTGGCCGTTCAATTTTTGTTGTTGAGCCGCAAAATTTGGCGCTGCTTTAAGCATTTTTTCCAATAATGGAGTTCTATTAAGTGAAGCAACACTTGAAGCAGATTTATCCCCTAATTTCACTTGTCCATCAACAGTTTCAACTGGGGCAAGCTCAACACCAATTACCTTATTTTTTTTGATCTCATCTGTATCAAGCATCTTTTTTCTCCCCCTTAAATACTTTTATAATTCGATAACTATTATTTAATATCGAGTATAATATACTTCATTCTTATTTCAATACTGATAAATTGTTTAGGAATATACCTCTCAATATTTTTTGCTTTTCATTCTTGATATATCAACATTTTTCCGTCATTAGCGATAATAAAAAAGAACAAAAGAATAATTTTTCATATGAAAAAATCATCTTTTGTTCCTTTAAAAACAGTTTATTCTTTTATCATTAGATATTTGATTACGAATAAAAATTATTATTGTGGGCCGTCGCTAACATAGCCATTGTCTTTTTGACTATAGGCAGGAGTACTTGGTTCTTGCGCAGGAGCAGTCGGCGTACTGCTACCAGAGGTCCTATTTCCACCGCCATTGCCACTATATCGTGGACGAGAAGTATTGTAGTTTCTTGAGCTTCCTCCATTATTCGATGAAGCTGCTGTTGTGCTGCTTGAACTTTCACTGTTACTTTGCGCAGTGGAAGCAGTCGAGCTTGAAGACGAGGAAACTGTGCTACTTGCTGAGGAAGCGACTGAAGAAGAACTAGAACTTACCGAACTGCTACTTGATGAACTTTCTTGGGTATTATCGTTGCCCTTAACCTTTAACTGCTTGGTCACCTTTTGATCACCGCGTTCTGCAATAATATCATAAGTGCCAGCTACATCAAATGTATAAGTATGGTTAACTAATGATTCTCCCTTGCTTGCCTTAAATGTCTTAACTATCTCTTTGCTCTTATGTCCCCGGATTGTCAAAGTAGTTTGTGGAGAAACCTTAAACTTAACTTTTGCTTCTCCATTATCATTTAAAGTAACTTTCCGATCAAACTGAACTGAGACCTTTCCCAAATTATCACTGTCGGAAGCAGCGTATTCAACATTTTCGGTCTTATCAGTTTGAGCTGGCTTTGCTTCTTGGCGATGTGAATGAATGCTACCAAAAACTATTCCCCCAACACAAATTACCAAGACAGCGACCAATGTCCAGTTAAAAAAGACACGGCCTCCACTTACAAAATTATTACCGTTGCGGTTTTTCCGTAACTGAGAAAAATATTGAGCAGCTAAAATAATAATCGCAATAACTGCTAATACTATCATTAAATTCATTACTCGCATAATTAACTCACCAAATCCATCCTATTCTTTTTCTATTTACACAAATCCATCATAGCATCAATCAAACCTTTTCTTAACGCTTTTACTAAATTTGTAATATAAATAAAAAAGTCTGTTACCAAATGAGTAACAGACTCAATCATATTCACCCGCACGGGGATACTAACCCCTTGATATATCAGCGTCTGCACTCTGTTTTTCCGCCATTTTTCCGCAACTCTTATAATTCCGCCAATTTATCAATGATTAAGGTGTCATTTTTAGCCTTATACTCATCAATCAAATAAGAGTAAGTATTTAAGGTTACGGTAATATTTGAATGTCCTAGCCGTTTACTAATAGCGTATATATCAACGCCTTTACTCAGTAAAAAGGCTACATGAACGTGGCGTAACGAATGAAAGTGAAAACCTTGCTTATTGATGTTACTATCATTCATAATAGAGTGTAAACACTTATTCAATGCGTTACTTGTAGGGATCGTCCCTAGCACGTTTTGAAAGACCATAATACTATTATTAGCTTTTAAGTCTTCTAATCTTTTGAGCAATTGTCGATTTACCTTCACAACTCGCTTGCTTGATTCTGTTTTAGTGGATTTAAAAGCTTTTTCTTTTTCATCCCACGACTTAGAAATGCTAATTGTCGAATGTAGAAAGTCAATATCATTCCACGTAAGCGCCTGTATTTCACTCTTACGCATTCCAGTATAAATTGCCGTAAGAATCATATAACGGCTTGTATTATATCTTTCTAGCTTAGATATTACATTCTTTTTTAGCGTTTGAAGCTCACTAGTTGTTAGGTAATCAACTTTTCTCTCCAAAGCTTTATTATACGTGATATTAACATTATGCGTAAAGTCCTTATTGATAATATCATCATCAATCGCATATCCAACGCATGACCTAATAGCACCGTTTAGCTTGCTGACAGACTTATAAGCATGATTAGCACCGTACCAGTTAATAAATTCTTGATAGTCTGAGCGCTTAATTTCTCGTAGTTTTGTATCAGCAAAATACTCAGAAATATACTTTTTCATTATACGGTATTGGTTTTGAGCGCTTGTGCTTTGAGCCTTGCTACTCTTATAGAGATCAAACCACCGCTTAAAGTAATCAAATAAGGTTACATCTCTTAAATCTAAGTTAACCTTGTTTAATTCACGCTCTAACTCATCCCCTGCTTGTAATGCTTCACGTTTTAGCCTAAAACACCCCGCTGATTTTTGGTGACGTTTTCCGTCCTTGTCCTTAAACTCTGCTATTCCGTAATAGCCCTTTTTTGCTTTCTTTGCATAACTCATGTATATAACCTCTTTCTTTCGCACAGCCTGTCAGCATGGATATTAGAGGTATGTACTTGAATTAGGAGAGCTCAATTTTGCGCCCTCGTCATTTGAGGATATTATACGCAACAAGCCGAATTTTCGGCTAATTGAGATGTATCTAGTTTTGGGTAGATGTAATAACTTTAAGAACGGGCGCAATTTTACGCTCGTTAATTTTTAACTCTGATACATATAAAAATGGTAAGAAGGTGAGTCCAATTTGGACTGACGTAATTAGCTACCTAATTAAGGGAGAATATTACATAAAACTTCTATAACTATGTATGAGATGGTATCAAAGATATTAATAACTAAATTTTTCATTATCTTTCCTCTTTATTAACAAGTCCAGTTTTGGGCTGGTTGAGATATACCCAATTTTGGGGAGATATAGCATTTTTTAACTCTGATACATAAAAAACTGGTAAGAAGGTGCGTCCAATTTTGGACGGACGTAATCAGCTATCTAACTAAGGAAGTACGTTACACAAAACTTCTATAACTATGTTTGAGATGGTGTCGAACATGGTAATAATAAGGCTTTTCATAATTTTTCCTACCCTCTATTCAGCTATCTAACATACGAAAACATACGCTTAAATACTAGAACCCAACATAAAAAAGTCATTATTGCATTCCTTTATCCTTAGCATTCGATAATGATTTAGAAAAGCTATTAATTAGCTGTGTTAATTTTTCTATACTAAGAGATTGGTCAACATCAACAGCCTTTTTTTCGGCTATTTTAGTGTTAATTAAGTCTAATTCTTCAAAAAATTTACCAAATGCCTTAATCAAATTTAAACTAGCTATTTTTTCTTTTTCTGAATATGAATCTGTAGGAACTAAACTAGCTAAACTCAATTTAGCTTCTGAAGCTGTATGTAAAATCAGTTTCTTTTCATCTTGTTTTAAATTATCTACTCCCCAATGTGATACACCATACCATTTAGAAAAAGCACTGTTTATCAATTGTGATTCAACTTTAGCCGTATCCATCTCAAACAACGAAACTAAAGGAACATCAAAAAAATTAGCTAGAGTAAGAAGTTTATCCAGTTTTGGAGCACGATACCCTTTCTCGTTCTTTTCTTTTTCATAAGCGCTAAGGCTAGAAACTGAAATGCCTGTCTCATTACTCACTTGTTGTAAAGTGAGTTTTTTCTTTTTGCGTATTTCTTTTATTCTATTCAACGATATATCACCGCCTTTTCAATTAATTATTAAATATATTTCCACAAATGTAAATAAAATTAAACAAAATAATTGACTTTTCCACAAAAGTAGAATTAAATATAAATGTGGTTTTTTACAAATGTAGAAAAGGAGTGAGAACCAATGACAGAATATTTTAGTTACAAGCAAGCCATGCAGTATATGGGCTTCACAGCTCCCAAAACTTTAACTGAATACATCAAGCAAGGATTACCCACTATTCAAGTAGGCAAGTCAAAGCGTATTGCCAAGTATGATATTGATAAGTTCATGGCTGAACATCGTGTAGTAGCAACACAAAACAAATAAGGGGATGTCAAATTGAATAATTTTGTAGAAATGAAGCTTCCTAGTGACTTACAAGATGCAATAAAGCAATTAATTAGTTCTAGCGTTGCTCAGATTGTCGATGAGACGCAACGAAAATATAATTACCGTCCCTATATGAACAAACAAGAGACAGCCGAGTATTTACACATTTCGCCTAAGACGCTTCTTGATTGGGAAGCAAAATATACTGACATCCCCACCATCGAGATTGAGGGTGTCAAAAGATACCGTAGAACTGATTTAGATAACTGGATGGAAACACACAAGATAAATAAATAAAATTCACAGCCTGTCAGCGTGGATATTAGAGGATTAATTATGAAACTTTTATCATCTATCGACAAACATATTCTTAATTTTTGGTATACAGCGCCTAGTGAGCGTTTATGGGCTTATCTAGCAACGCTACCAGCTTTACTACTAATCATTGAATGCTTAGCACAATTATTTTAAGAGGTGATTATATGAACCAACTTAGCAAAGATGAAAAACGTGTACTTAGACTTATTCCCAAAGGAAGCACTAACCCACGACCACAGAAAGAATTAGTCCGGCTTACCGGCTTTAATGCTAGAAAATTGCGATTAATTATTAATGAATTAATTGTTAAACACGGTATACCAATTGGCGCACAGTACACTAAGCCAAACGGCTACTACATTGTTACTAATGAAGACGAAAGAGGCAAAGCAATTGTTCCACTTGTTTCACAGTATGGCGAACTCTTCAAAAGAGCGCAGTCAATCCATAACGCAGACTTACAGCGTTTTTAGGGTACAAAAAAAGCCGTTAACGCTGACCAACTACCACATCATTCAGCATTAACAGCAAGTAACATAAGCAAGACGGCAATATAACCGCCTTGCTTATTCTAACACGTAACTAACAACATAGGGGCTTTCATCCCCAATTTACGGAGGAATAAACAATCATGAATAATAATTATCAATTTCTTTTAGCAGATGACCACAAAGGAAATAAGCTATTCGCAATTATCAAAGGTGATTTTACCCCTACCTTAATAAGTCATACTAAAACAATTGCTAACAATAGCATTGATAAAAAAACCGCTATTCAACTTCAAAAACTCATTGACTCAATGACAATCACTGATAAAGGGGGTGAATAGTGTGGATATGCTGACTCACGCTCTTAATTACGCTTCAAGCGGGTATTCAGTCTTACCAATTAAAGCAAACAGTAAGACGCCATTAATTGTATATAGCAATCGACCACCGCTTACTAAAACAGAAATAGAAGAATACTGGACTAAATACCCTAATGCAAATATTGCATTAAAAACAACTGATTTTTTTGTCATGGATATAGATACTAAAGAAGCACACGGCACTGACGGGATGAAATCTTATAAAAGACTTCCTAAAGGTGCTGTAATTCCCACTCAGACGCAACGAACAGCAAGCGGGGGCTTACAGTTATTCTATAGGAAGCCTAAAAATGCTGATATAAAGCAAATAATCGGTTTTAAACCAGGTATTGATATTAAAGCGCATGAAAATAACTATGTATTGGTTCCGCCATCACGAACCAGTAAAGGTAAATACGAGTGGATAACAGGTTTAAAAATAGTTGAGCCTACCCCGCTTCTAATTGAGTTGATAAGTAATCACCATTCACAACAAATAAACGCTCAAAACGGCGCATATCAGCGCTCTATCGAACATAAGAAATGGACAGGGTCACTTTTAGATAAATTAGTTGAAGGTGCACCAGAGGGACAGCGTAACGATTTCTTAACTCGCCTTTGCGGTCAACTACTTTATACCAAAGCAGATGATAGAACAGTATGGGAATTATTGAATTTTGCTAATAATCATAATCAACCACCTTTGGGACAACAGGAAGTTAGAAAAATAATGACTAGTATTTTAAAGAGGGAGTTAAGTAAATATGAATAAATCGCTATATGGAGAAATACCAGCAGAATTAGAAGCCCTTTTCAAAGCACATCAAGATAAAAAGGCAACCCAGACATCCCCCGCTTCTACTAACGATGTAATAAAAATTCTTAGACAGAAAGGGAAAGAATGGCGAGCCGATCATATAAAGACACAGCACCATAAAGATGGTACTCAAAGTGAAATAACTCGCCGAGTGCCAGCCCGAACAATTGCTAATTACATTAAAGATGTGGTAATAACCGCCGTAATTGGTGATACTCAAAAAGAAACAGATCAAGCACCACTTACTCTATATAACAATGATACGGGGCTTTATACCAATAGCGAAAGATTATTAAATAAAATGATTCTTGCAGTTGATAATACCACTAATAAACGTTTCAGAGCTGAAATACAAAGTTGGTTAAATATTGAAGCACCATCCCGAAAGCGTGAAAAAGATATTAACCTTATTCCTGTTGGTAATGGCGTATATAACAAGATAACCAACAAACTATTACCTTATAGCCCTAGTATGGTATTCACTAGTAAGGTGGCCACTAACTACAATAACGAGGAAATATCAGAGCCTAGTTTTAATGGTTGGAAATTTAGCGAGTGGATAAAGGAACTATCAGACGGCAACAAAGAAAAGGAAAAATTGTTGTGGCAACTTATTGCCTGTGTTATTCAAAACCGTTTTTCTAGTAACGTGTTGTTTTGTTTGATGGATGGCGGACAAGGGCGAACAGGTAAAAGTACTTTTGAGCAGTTATTAATGAACCTTGTAGGTAACGATAATTACACCTCGCTTAAATTAGAAGAGTTCGATAAAGGCTTTCTATTAGCGCAAGCATTCGGAGCAAGCTTAATAATTGGGGATGATAACAACCCTAAAGGCTATATTGATGATGGTAGCACTCTAAAAAGTATTGTTACTAATGAGCTTGTACTTGTTAATCCTAAAATGCAAGCCCCTTTTAGTGCTCGTTTCAATGCTACCATCGTTCAATCTATGAACGGCTTCCCTCGTTTCAAAGATACCAGCGGTGGATTATATCGGCGGTTTAGGTTAATTAAATTTAACCATCAGTACCCAGACACACCAGCAGGACGAAAAATTAAAGATGAGTATATCTATAATCAGCAATTACTAGAATGGATTCTTAAAAAGGCTATTAACATCCCTGTTGATACCATCATCCAAACAAAGGAAAGCCAAACCGCCCTTGATGATATTCAATTAGAAAACGATATTGTACTTTCATTTGTCAACAGCGAATTACCAGAGTTAAAAAGCACTAGACTACCTGTTAAGTTCCTGTTCAACCTATTTCGTAAGTATTCAGATGATAATAACACGCCTACTAAGATGAGCCGTGCTACTTTTACAAGGCGCATTAAGCCACTTATGGCTCAACGTGGGTGGAAATATAACAAACGATACCGCCCAAGTGAATATTTCAAAGAAGAAGATTCCAGGTTACTAAAAAGCACAAATTACTACAACTATAATGTAGCTTACGAGGAAAGAAGTAATTTACAAGGAACTTTCATAAAAGAATAGTTTTGTCTACCTGTCTACTCTTATGTACACCCTATTACTATTAAAAGTAGACACTTAAATACTTAGAGTTATAAGGAATTACATTATTTTGTCTATTTGTCTACTTTATATAAATAAATAAGTATAAGAAGTATGCAATAGATATACTAAGCGCAAATTATATATAAATAATTTATCAGCAAAAATAGTACACAAGTGGACGAACAGGCTAAGAAAACTACTATATCAATATTTAGCAGTGTCTACTTTCGTTTTTTAGGAAAGTAATACGTCTACTAAAAAGTACACAAAACGGAACAACTAAAAAGCGATGGTGATTTTATGACAATCCACTACCGCCCACCACCTTATAAATAATTATGAAGGAGCGGAAATAATGCTTATTTTTCCAGAAATTGACGAAAAACAAACACTATCTAACGTTAAATCTTTTTTCAAAAATGATTTTAAAAAGATAGAGCGGTTATCCGGTTACGATGGCGTTATATCATCCCCTAGCTTTGATGGTTTGCCACATTCAACCAATAACCAAAGCCCAGATAATTTCTTTATCAAACACGCTTCTTATGCTGAATTATTCAAAGCGGTTGTAAATGCTATCAACAAATGCACAGAACACCACCGGATTATCCTAAAGGGCTATTACTTAGATGGCTTAAAAGGATTTCAGATACAGCAAAGGTTAGTTATTAGCAAATCCGCTTATTATGAACGGAAAAATAAAGCTGAATTAGAGTTTGCGGACAGATTACTAGTTACCACAGCAAAATTAGGGGATGAAAATATCATCGACTTACACGCCTATAAAAAATGATGTTCCTAGTTTTGAAATATCAAGCATTTTAGGACACTTAAAGTGAAAGTAATATAATTTAGTGATTTTATATTAAATGCTCTTAAAACAGCTTAGAAAGTAAAATAAAAAGGATGGTAATATTTATGAACGGTGAACAAAGAAATCAATCACTTCAAAATGGTAGTTATAAAATGGTTGTTGAGGACGGCAAAGTAACCGTTACACCAGAGCAATCACAGCAACAATCAGAAGAGGAAAAAGCCCTAATCCAAAGGTTAAGAGAAAAGATTGGAACTAAAGTAAATGATTTAAGTTTACTGTATACCCTTGATGAGGCTAACATCGGGTATGAAGACATGGATATGAACAAAAAAACAGCTAAAGACGTTCAAGACTTTGTGGAATATATCCAACGCCTTAAATCTGAGCGCTACGACCGTGATTATATCCGCCGTCAAGCAAAGGAAAAAGCAAAAGAATTAGAAGAAAGATACCACAACAACGCTAAAGAAGAATTGAATAAATGGACTAATTGGCAAAATGAGGTAATTAAACGCTTCAAAGAAGATAGATTAATTGCTAATAGTCGTTTTGAAGATCCACAAGCTGAGATCCTCAATCGTCAAAACTTTAACGCTAAATTAGGCGCTATGACCGATAATGAGTTCACAAACTACATCAATGATTTAACTATTGATGACCAGCTTTCAGACTATGAACTCAACACCCTATTCGCAAAAGCAGGCAACAATGACCGTTTAAGAAGTAAACTAAAGCAATATGAATACAACACACGGAAAGGCTATGAGGTCTTACCAGAATGGAACAATGTTAAGAAATTAATTTCATTCGCTAAGAACTGGACTAAAAGCGATGTGAGATATTACGATAGCAAAGGATTTGCACACACTTTCTTTCCAGATGAAACTATTTTACGAGAATTAAAAGACTATACTGTTTATGACCCTTCACAACGGTAATTTAAGGATGATAATTAAATCATGAATAATAAGCCATATAGCAGTAAAAAATGGCGTGGAACGCTTGAAGAATTAAAATTAGGGTTAAAATCACATGAACCACTTACCCACGCTCAACAAGTAGAAAATGCTAATTTTCTTGCTAGAATCGAAAAAATTGTAAAAAGTAAAGATAAATAAAAATATGTGTATCCGTTATAAAAAGGGTGCACACAAAATAAAGAGGGTGCATACAAAAAGTGTGCACTCTCTTTTTACTGTTTTGATAGGCTTTAAAAGCCTTTTTCCTTACTGTTAAAACCTTGTAAAACCTTGTTTAATGTTTGCAAATGCTAGCATAAAAATGCCAACAAATGCTAACATTAAAAATTACCTTACTTAACAAAAAAAGATGGCAAATGCTAACATTTTTCAAATATTTTAGTGTTCCATATTGCTATTATCAATACATATGTATATAATATACTTAGCCCCTAAGGAAAGGGGGTGATTAAATTGCGCTTAAAAGTAAATAAAAAGCCCCGCAAACTAAAGATAAGACTTACACTCAATATCTTTATAATGCTGGACTTCAAATTAACTATTAAGTGGTGATTAATCACCGCCCTAAGAGTTGCAAGTTTGGCGACTCAACTCTTAGGGGCTTTACCATATGTATAGTATAGCATTTAAAAGCGAGGGATGAAATATGAAGCGCCTTAAATATCAGTCAAAGAATAAACACGTTACTATTTCCCTAGATGTCTACTCTCCACGTGAAACGCTAGCAATGTGGAAACAAGACGTTAAGAAGTTCAAGACGTGGCTTCATACACCAAAGGACAAACGCAAGAAGCTATTTGAATTCAAGATTGAGAGGAAATAATATGGCACTCACTGAATCACAGCACAAAGCAATTAACAGGTACCGTAGCAAGAATAAAGCACAAGTACAGTATATTAACCGCCGTTCAGTTGCTAAGAATTTCATCTTAAAGGACGCAACACAAGAAGACCTAGAAATGCTATCAAACTGTATCAAGAAACGACAACAAGAACTGGATAACTAACAGCTTTTTAAATTAATTTAGGTATGGTATACTTATTCATGTAATAGAAAACGTTGTCCCAAACAATGTATTATCCATATAGCATAAAGCACCTATCATAAAGACGGTGCTTTTTTTATTTCCGATGGCAAAATAAAAAGACTACTGTTTTAGTAGTCTATACCATGCTGACAAGTATATTTAGTTTTCCGCAACTTTTCCGCAGAATTGATAAATAATAGCTTTCATGTGATTTACTTTATAACATAAAACGCCTTTATATCAACGTTTTTCGTATCGCTAAAAGTTAGTTTAAAATAAAAAAATCACCCGCACGGGGATCGAACCCGTAACTCCGCCTTGAGAGGGCGACGTCTTAACCAATTTGACCAGCGGGCAATAACGTACAAATAAAATTATACGTTAATTTTAATTTTTCGTCAACTTAAAATCAAATTAATTTAATATTCATTTTCAGTGTCAAGTAAAATTGATTCAGTTGCAGTAGCATCGGTCGGAGTACTTAAGGCACCCATCAGAAATGCTAGGGCTAGCGGAATTCCCAAAAGCGATACACTAAAACCCGCAAATACCGTTCCGACAATTACTAAAAGAACAGCCGTTTCAAGAATTTGTCGTAATCTTTTTCCAATCAGATTAATTCTCGTTGATTGCCCCTCAAAATAAATCAGTGGAGCTACTATATACATAAATATTTCTGTGTGGAAGGGAGGAAATCCGACCATTCAAAAAAGGAACTGAACCAATAATTAAGCCGACGAAAATACTAATATAATTAATTGAGAAGTGCGGAAAGAAGCTGGAAATAATACTACTTAAAACTGCCGCTATCATTAAAACAATCGTTGAAACAAGCACTATAAAACTCTCACTTTATAGCAAATAAGCTGTGACACTTTTTGTCGCAGCTTAAATCGCATTATTCAAATGATAATTCTAATAAATATACTTTCTTTTCTGGAATATGACAGGTCGTCGCCCAAACATCATAGTAATTTTTCTTCGTTCCATTGGTCATTGAAAAATAACTGTCAAGAAGGTCGCCATTCTTTGCCACAAAATCATTTGACAAACGATTGACCATAAAACGATCAACAGGAAAATAAAATGAAGCATCGGCTATCTTTAAGGAGTCATCAAAAAGAATCAGAATCGTATTAGTATAACGTGGCCTAATGCTTTTGATTAACTCTGGATGATGCTTTAGTTTTGTTAAAACATAATAAATTGAATCAGAATTACTAGCCATATTCGTCCCCTCACTTGACTGTAATTATAGCAAATAACTTTCTTATCAACAAAAGACCTGCTAGATTAGCTAGCAGGCCTTTTGTTAGAAGTTGGGCATACTGGTCTCGAACCAGTAAATTATGGATTCAGAGTCCACTGCCTTACCAGTTTGGCGAATGCCCAATAAAATAAACTTACAACGATATATACTATACATGGAAGTAGCTTAATAGTCAACTCTTTTTTATCATTTCTCTTCAGCACGTAATCGTTGGTGTTGACGGGTGCAACGCCATTTTGTAATTAAATTGATAATAGGATGTTTTTTAGAATCACACCAATAATCAACATCGGCCCAAATTTGCTTTTGCGTCCATTTATCATAATCATGATGTAAGAAATTATAGTTTTTTAAGGCCGATTGCTTTTTCCAGATGGTTGCCATTATAAATTGACTACGTGTTCGTTGCACATTTTCTTTAACCTGTGACGGATCAACTGCTTCCACCCCTACTACTTTTGCCGTTCCAATTGGCGGAATGGTCTGACCACTTGGCAAATACGGCGCTAAAGGAACATTGATCAACGCATCAAGAATAACCTCTTGCCAATCTTCTCGTGTCTCATAACGATGCATTAACCCCGGCTCAACATCATTAGCAATTAAATAATCGCACGTTTTTCCCCAGCTTAATCGAGTATGAATTAAAAATGCAGTTGCCATTTTAAATACTCCTCCATCATTTTTATTAATATTTTACCGCAAAATCCTTTTACTTTGTGCAGAATATAACAAAAAGAAGCTAAGAATTATATTTCTTAACTCCTTATAATCTTAGTTTAAGCTTGAACAACATGGTCTCCCGCAATCTTAGTTTTATTTAACAGCAGAGAAGAACTAACAACAGAAACAGAACTAAAGGCCATTGCTAGGCCGGCAAGCTCCGGACTAAGCGTAAAGCCCACAAATGCAAATAGCCCTGCAGCGATTGGAATACCAATGACATTGTAAATGAGCGCCCAGAAGAGATTTAATTTAATTCGGTTAAAGGTCTTCTTAGAAATATCAAGTGCCCGGACAACTCCTCGCAAATCGTTTTGAACGAGAACGATTCCACCAGAGTCAATTGCGATATCAGTTCCAGATCCCATTGCAATTCCAACATCAGCTGTCGACAAAGCAGGGGCATCATTAATTCCATCACCAACAAAAGCAACCTTTTTACCCTTGTCCTGAAGTTCCTTAATTTGTTGAGCTTTGTCATTCGGCATTACTTCAGCAATTACCCTATCGATACCAACTTCATCAGCTATTGCTTGAGCTACCCGTTTGTTATCCCCAGTTAACATCACAGTCATTAATCCACGTGCTTTTAGCTCCGCAATTGTATTTTTTGAACTCGACTTCGGAACATCTTGAATGGCAACTAAGCCGATTATTTCCCCATCAAGACCAACATAAACAACTGTTTTAGCTTCGTTCTGTAATTTTTCCGCACGTGATGCCATTTCCCGGGAAATATTTACATCAACCAAAAGCCGATTGCTACCAACAAATGCTACTTGTCCATTATAATCTGCACGCACACCCTTACCTTCAATTGCTTCAAATTTATCTACCTTTACTGGTGAGATCTCTTTATTTTTTGCCTTTTGAAGAATTGCAGATGCTAACGGGTGCTCAGACGATTCCTCAAGACTAGCAGCGATTGTTAATACTTTTTTAGCATCGCCAACAATATCAGTTACAACTGGTTTGCCGACCGTAATTGTCCCCGTTTTATCAAACACAACAGTATCAATATTGCTTACTTCTTGAAGAACTTCACCATTCTTAATAAGAACACCCATCTTGGCACTTCTTGCAGTTCCAACCATTAATGCTGTTGGAGTTGCTAAACCTAATGCGCACGGACAAGCAATGACAATTACTGAAACAGCAAATAATAATGCTTGAACAAATGTTGCACCAACAAAGGAATACCAAATCATAAAGGTTAGAATGGCAACTATCATTACTGCCGGAACAAAAATATTTGAAACTTTATCTGTTAAGTTCTGAATAGGAGCATGACTGGTTTGCGCTTTTTTTACTAGATCAACAATTTGGGCGAGCATCGTATCGGATCCAACCTTTGTAGCTTTAAAAGTAATCGTCCCATTATTATTAATTGTTGAACCAACAACAGTATCGCCAACTTTTTTCATTACTGGCATACTTTCACCAGTAACCATTGACTCATCCAAGGAAGTTATCCCTTCTAGAATCGTTCCATCTACGGGTACCTTTTCACCAGGCTTGACTCGAATAAGGTCACCAACTTGGACTTGATCGAGTGGTACTTTAACAAATTTACCATCTTTTAAGACTTCAGCATCTTTTGCTTGAAGGCCCATCAACTTACCAAGAGCATTGGAAGCATTGTTATGCATCTTCTCTTCCATCGCATCCCCCAGTAAAACAAAGACAGTAACAAAAGCAGCACTTTCAAAGTAAACCGCCCTATCAGTTATCATCGCAAAAATACTATAAAAATAAGCGACAGCTGTTCCTGTGGCGACCAGGGTATTCATATTTGCACTATGTTTTTTAAATGCAGCGATCGCACTTTTCCAATATGGAAATGCTGAAATTGCCATAATAATAGTGGTAGTAATTAATGCTATCCAATTATAGGCAGGCATCATCCAGTGAAAAGGCATCGCAAACATTTGTATTAACATCGGGATTGATAATACAAATGAAATCCAAAATCGCTGAATGTTTGTAAGCTTCATTACTTTACAACAACCTTTCCATGAAACATATCCATTCCACAAGCGTAGTTATAAGTTCCCGGCTTATCAGTTGGAATATCAACAGTAACTTCTTTTTTACCGTCTAACTTCTCATCAATCCCAAGTTCCTTAAATACAACTTCATTCATACACCCCATGTTATCAGAGGGGATAAATTTTAATTTCGCTGGCTTTCCTTGTTTGAAAGTAACCGTTTCTGGTTTGTAGCCATGATTTTCTGCATTAACAACAACTTTTTTAGTTTGATCTTTTGAAAAAATACTCATTATTTAACAATCACCTTTCCATGAAACATATCCATCCCACAAGCGAAATTAAAAGTCTGTGCTTTATCTGTTGGAATATTAATCGTCGTAATCTTTTGCTTTGTTAAATCCTTATTAACTCCTAGCTGTTCAAACACCACATGTGATAAACAAGCCGTCGAGTCATGCATATCAAAGTTAACTTGAGCCGGAATTCCCTTTTTCAAGATAACGGTTGAAGGAGAATAACCACCATTAACGACAATCGTTGCAGTTTGTTCATCATTAACAATAGTTGATTTTCCCGCCGACTCTGTATGCTTTCCGAAGAACCACCAAACAATAAATGCAATCAAAAGCAGGGCAATAATTATAACGGCAATTCTCAATATTTCCACCTTCTTTTAGTTTACAACTGTAATCATATTATAGGTACAGCATACTATCAAAGTTTACAGTTGTCAACAATAAAGAAAAAATATTAAATAATGGACGTTTTACTCTTTTTTAATTAGAATTTGAATACTAGGGGGTGTGACCGATTAAGAAGTCCAATTTCTTATTAACCTTATTTTATTTATTACTCTTTGGCGGAATTATTTGGTTTTATCAAAATAATTCTACCTTTCAAGAACAATTTAATATTGGCATTCATAATGCACAAGTACTAACTCAATCGTGGTTACACCGAATAACTGGTAAAGAAGTTGCAACCCCAACTAACCAAAACGCTGACCAGCAAACCGGGACTCAAGATACACCTGCTGATGCACGCTGGGAACAAAACTCTGCAACGATCTATGTTAATATCAGTAATCCAGTATTAAAGAATGCAACAGAAACCGCAATTGCCCAATGGAATAACACGAAGGCATTCACATTTAAAATCGTTAATGATAAGAATGCAAATATTAGTGTTTCCGCTGTTAATGATCCAAATAACGGAGCAGCGGGGCTTACCAATACAAGCATGAATTCCGCAACTGGATATTATCTGCACGCAACAGTAGAGCTAAATTCTTATTACCTATTAAATCCTGCCTTTGGCTACTCACAAGAACGAATCGTAAATACTGCTGAGCATGAATTAGGGCATGCAATTGGTCTACAGCACACGAACAAGATTTCTGTGATGCAGCCAGCTGGATCATATTATCCCATTCAATCACGAGACATAGAGGCTGTGAAGGCTTTATATTCACGAACTCCACAACCAATCATCGCCGAAAACAATTCCAACAGATAGTCATAATTAAAAGGTCGAGCTCACTCTTCACAGAATTGGTATGGTAAAATAAAATAGCAAATCTAATTGGAAAGAGTATTTTTATGTCAAATAAAAAAGTTTTAGGTACAGCGATGATTATTACTGCCTGTATCTTTTGGGGTATTTCAGGGCTTTTTGCGAAGGCCCTTTTTAATATTAGTAGTTCAATTACATCAATGTGGTTAACGCAGGTTCGAATGGTTTCAGCTGGAATTATTTTAGTCTTATTAAGTCTAATTCGTGGGGAGCATCCCTTTCAAATTTTTAAGGACCTTCATTCTGCATGGATTATCTTTGCATATGGTGTTTTTGGGTTAGTTCCGGTTCAGTATGCTTACTTTATGGCTGTCCAATATGGGAATGCTTCGATCGCAACCATTCTCCAATTCATCGGGCCCTTTTTCATCATTGCTTATCAAGCTATGTTTCGACACCTGCCACCACGACGAATTGAAATTATTAGTGCAATTATCGCCTTTTTAGGTGTTTTTATTATCGCAACTCATGGCCAATTTAACCATTTAGCAATGACGCTTAGTGTTCTAATATGGGGATTAATTTCTGCAATTGGTGTTGCAACAAATACCTTAATTCCACAAAATATGCTTCGCAAAGGTCGAGTTCCCTCATTAATTATTACGGGGTGGGGGCTATTATTTGCCGGATTAACCTTAGTGCTTATTCACCCTAGTCAACCACATATTCCTAACGTTCCTTCAGTTTGGTTATATGTGTTAGGCATTCTAGTAATTGGGACCTTAATTCCCTTTCAGCTAGCTAATAATTCATTAAAATATATCGATGCAACTACATTTAGTTTAATGGATGCATTTGAACCTTTATCAGCAACAATCGGTTCAGTCCTAATTTTTCATTTACAAATGATGGGAGCAGATATCCTTGGTTCGATTTTAGTTATCGTTGCAGTACTTGCGATTAACATTCGCATTCCACAGAAAAAATTAAAGAGTAACTAAAAAAGAAGGTAGGGACTGTGACATAAGTTAAGTTACTTTCATAAAAAGCAAATACGCAGTACAACAATGGCCTCCAATGTCCGAAAAACGAACATTGGAGGCCTATTGTTGCTTGCGGGGGCTCGAAAACGAAGTCACAAGTGACTTCGGTCTCGCTCCCTCTTCTTTTTAGTTATCACGAATAACTGTCCCGACTTTATCGGCAAGAGCATCATCAAGACCATCTAATGAAGTAATTAATGCTTCTCGTTCTGGATGACCTTCAACAAATGAAAGACATGCTTCAATCTTAGGTAGCATACTACCAGCAGCAAATTGTCCTTCCTTCATGTATTTTTGAGCTTCTGCAACGTTTAACGTCTTAAGGGCTTTTTCATCTGGCTTTCCATAGTTAACATAAACATGATCAACGGCAGTTAAAATAATCAACTTATCGGCATCGATCTTGTCAGCTAGCAAGGCACTTGAACGATCCTTATCAATAACCGCTGGAACTCCTTCAAGTCCTTTATCAGTGATGATTACAGGTACACCACCACCACCACCGGCAATAACAAGCTTGTCAGCGTCAATCAATGTTTTGATGCTATCAAGTTCCATAATCTTCATCGGTAGTGGAGAAGGAACAACTTGACGGTATCCACGGCCCGCATCTTCTTTAAAAGTGTAGCCCTTTTCTTTGGCAATTTCATCAGCTTGTTCTTTAGTGTAGAAGTCACCAACCGGCTTTGATGGATTTTCAAAAGCAGGATCATTAGGGTCAACTGCAATTTGCGTTACAATCGTTGCCACACTCTTATTCATCCAACGACGGTGTAATTCATTTTCTAAACTTTGTTGCAAATGGTAGCCAATATAACCTTGACTCATTGCACCACATTCTGGGAAAGGAAAAGCAGCAGTTTTACCGTGTTCAGCAGCAAAATTCATCCCTAAATTAATGGCACCCACTTGTGGACCATTACCGTGACTAATAACTACTTGATTTCCTGCAGCAATTAACCCAATTAATGAGGAAGCAGTATTCTTTACTAACTTTAATTGTTCTTCAGGTGATTTGCCTAATGCATTTCCCCCTAAAGCAACTACTACTTTAGCCATGGCAAATGCCTCCTAATTAGTTTTGTTCACCCAAAGTTGCAACCATTACAGCCTTGATAGTGTGCATCCGGTTTTCGGCTTCACGGAAGACAACTGAATGTTCACTTTCGAATACTTCGTCAGTAACTTCCATTTCCTTTAAGCCAAACTTCTTTTCAATTTCCTTACCAACTTCAGTGTCGAGGTTGTGGAATGCAGGAAGACAGTGTTCAAAGAGAACATTAGGGTTTTCAGTAGCCTTCATAACATCCATTGTTACTTGGTAAGGCTTAAGAAGGTTGATCCGCTTTTCCCACATATCATCAGATTCACCCATTGATACCCAAACATCAGCATAGATTACGTCCATACCTTTGACACCTTCTTTGATGTCATTAGTAACAACAATCTTAGCACCAGTCTTGGCAGCAATTTCATTAGCCTTATCTAGAGTTTCCTTAGTTGGTTCCAATTCCTTAGGAGTAACAACGTGGTATTCCATCCCCATTACAGCGGCACCAAGCATCAATGCATTTGAAACATTGTCTTGACCGTCACCTACAAAGGCAAACTTGATGTCCTTGTAAGGCTTCTTCAATACTTCGTGAGCGGTTAAGAAGTCAGCAAGTACTTGTGTTGGGTGGTCTTCGTCAGTTAAACCATTCCAAACTGGTACACCAGAGTACTTAGCTAAAATTTCAACATTGCGTTGTGAGAATCCACGGTATTCGATACCATCAAACATTCCACCAAGAACTCGTGCAGTATCCTTAACAGATTCCTTGTGACCGATGTGTGAACCTGATGGGCCAAGGTAAGTTACATGAGCACCTTCATCCTTAGCACCAACTTCAAAAGAACAACGAGTACGAGTAGAACTCTTTTCAAAAATTAAAGCAATGTTCTTACCTTTAAGATTCTTGCCTTCATAACCAGCATATTTTGCCTTCTTTAAATCTTCAGCAAGATCAAGCATGTACTCCATTTCCCGAGTGTTAAAATCTGCAAGAGTTAAGAAACTACGATTACGTAAATTAAAAGCCATTTTTATTTCCTCCTAAGGTCTTAATACAAGTACTATAATAGGCTAAAGTTTCATAATGCTTCAAAAAGACTCCATAAATAACAGAAAAAAATTCAGCGTTTTTTTTGCAACAATCTCTTTATTCACAATGATGTAAGCGGAAACAACTACACATTTGTAAAATAGCAGCTCTATTGTCTATTATCTTCACAAAGAGTAAAATTAAATAGTGTTTCAAAATACTTCAAACAACATCAAGAAATCGGTGAAAATACATGAATTTTTATATTTTAGATAATGATAGTAAAATTATTCATTTATTATCCAATATTATTGAAAATGATTTCAATAATACTGTCGTCGGAACAACTTCTAATCCGCAACAGGCCTACGATGATGCAATGCGCCTAGGAATTGATATCATGTTTATCGATTATGCAATGCCAACGATGGATGGGGTCCAACTTATTCAAAAAATTCAGGACAGTCATCATTATCCACACTTCATTATGACTGCTCAAGCAATTCTGCCTTCTGTCAAAACAAGTGCATATCAACATGGGATTGATTTTTTTATTGAAAAACCACTAAACATTGCAGAAGTTAAGTCAGTGATTAAACTAGCAGCGCAAAATATTAATATGTCTAACCGTCTTCTTCAAGTTTTGGACCTTGTAAGTGGTGCTGCGACGAATAATAATACAGTTACGATTAGCGGGAAAAACAAGAAAAAAGAAAACGCTCAGTCCATCTTACGTTTTCTTGGGATTACAGCCGGAAATGGTGCTCCTGCAATTAATAAACTTGTTAATACGATGATTGAACGGGAAATTAGTTTTGATGAGGTTAATTTTGAAGAATTTTTCCAATGTGATGAGCATGGCAAAAAGATAATTTTCCAACGAATTCGACGCGATATAAAAACTGGTCTTAATAATCTCGCACATATGTGTATGGATTATCCAGAAAACGACATTATTTTGGAATATGCGAATAACTTATATGAATATAAAAATGTCCACAATGAAATTTCATTTCTCAAAGGAGAACGTACTAATGGTGGGCAAGTGTCACTAAAACACTTCTTTAATGGATTGATTCAAGAAATAAATTAACAATAAAATAACGGAGAAAATGACCTTAAGACGGTTGTTTTCTCCGTTATTTACATTATCTAAGTTCTTTTAAAATTAATCGATCAATTACAATCGTTGTTTCATAAAGCCAATCTCGCGGATCTTGTTCGCTGTAGCCAGGATAAGGCTGATGGAGATCATAGCCATAGCTTTGTTGCGCAACAATCTTGCCATCACGGTCCATCGCTGAAACCTTGACTGCACTTGTGCCTAGGTCAACCCCAATTACATATTCGTTCATTATAATTTCATTCCCTTCTTAACCAATTTTATTTTCAATTATCTTACTATTCTTCTCTTCACAATTTACAACCATCGATTATAACTTAAATCATGTTATACTAACAATAATATTAATAATAAGAAGGGATAACCATTATGATTGCATATAAAAATTGTACCCCTAACGAACTTGACTACACAGTTGGGAAGGGCGGGAAAACAATAATTAGTGTTAATGGTAAGAATATTGTTCTCACTTTTGAAGATATTCCCGCTGAAAACCCTAAATACATGGATATTAAAATACTTTCTGTTCCTAAACATGTAATGGCTTCAATCATAATTAATGCCTATCTTAAAGATGATACCGATAATTTAGATATAAATAAAAAGGTTAAAGAGAAATTAGCAAACTGTATTAATACAGCTGTAAGAAATCGTTTTGGTCTTATTTAATAGAAAGGAGAGGCTGGGAAAATAATCCAACCTCTTTACTATTTTAAAGTGTAAACTGCCAAAACGCAGTAGATGGCTGGATTATGAACGTTGATAAATCAGCGTCCATAATGCCCCAATAGGCTAGCTTCGCGTCGTAGCCATCCTTGCAGGGGTGGGACTAAAAACTCGAAACAAGTTTATAGTCCCACTCCCTTTATTAAATTATTTTAAATGTAGGAGCTTAAATTCTAAATAACACCACAAGATAATTAGTAAAATACTATAAGCGGCAGAAAGCCATACTACATATTTTAAGAACACCAAGATATGAAAAACAGTTAATATTTGCAGACAAATTGTTAAAACAATCCATACTACTAAATGGTCTTTTACCCGATCCCGATGTTCAATTAATTCTTCTTTTTTCATAAAAATACTCCAGATAAAAGGAAAGAATAGCTATGTCATAACAGCTATTCCCCTTCTTGATGATATTTAATTTATCCTAATCGTTCTTATCCATCTTAGCTCGTAATTCTTTACCAATTTCTTCATATCCTGGCTTACCAAGCAATCCAAACATGTTAGTCTTATAAGCTTCAACACCCGGTTGGTTAAATGGATTAATACCATTTAAGTAACCTGAAATTCCCATCGCAACCTCAAAGAAGTAAATAAGGTAACCTAAAGTATATTCGTCTTCTTGTGGGATATGAACAGTCATCACTGGTACTCCACCATCAGTATGAGCAGCAACCACCGCTTCATAAGCCTTGGTGTTAACGTAATCCATTGTCTTACCTTCCAAGTAGCCTAAACCATCAAGATTATCTGGTTCTGTTGGAATTTCCATGTCATAATTTGGCTTATCAAGCTTAACAACGGTTTCCATTAAGAAACGGCGACCTTCTTGGATGTATTGACCAAGTGAATGAAGGTCGGTTGTGAAGTTAGCTGAAGAAGGATAGATTCCCTTTTGGTCTTTTCCTTCTGATTCCCCAGCTAATTGTTTCCACCATTCCGCAAACATCCGCATGTTAGGCTCGTAGTTTTCGAGTAATTCTGTTTCATAGCCCTTACGATAAAGAATGTTCCGGTAAGCAGCGTATTGGTAGGCTTCGTTCTTGGTTAGATCAGGATCAACATAATCCCTTTCCGCTTGTGCAGCCCCTTCCATCAACTTATCAATGTCCGCACCAGAAGCAGCGATTGGCAAAAGACCTACCGCAGAAAGAACTGAATAACGTCCTCCGACCCCATCAGGAATAACAAAGGTTTCATAACCATGAGCATCTGCCTCAGTCTTTAAGGCACCCTTAGCCTTATCAGTAGTAGCATAAATCCGCTTATTAGCTTCATTTTCACCATACTTCTTAATTAAAAGGTCCTTAAAGATTCGGAAGGCAATTGATGGTTCAGTGGTTGTTCCTGACTTTGAAACAACATTGATTGAAAAGTCTTTGTCACCAATTAATTGGATCAAGTCATGAACATAGGTTGAACTCAAGGAGTTACCAGCAAAGACTACCAATGGAGCTTTCCGGTCTTTTGCCTCTTGAGCTTGATAGAAAGTATTGTGTAAGAAGTCGATTGCCATTTGAGCCCCAAGGTAAGAACCACCAATCCCAATAACAACTAAAACATCTGAATCACGTTGAATCTTATCAGCAGCCTTCTTAATACGGGCAAATTCTTCTTTATCATATTCAGTTGGTAAATGGAGCCAATCACGGAAGTCGGCGCCAGCACCAGTCCCATTCCGTAATTCATCATTAGCGGCGTTAACCATTGCTTGCATTTCACCAAGTTCGTTTTCATGAACAAATTGCTTTAATGCGCTACTGTCAAATTTAATGTGTGTCATTCCAATAGCTTCTTTCTATTTTTATTTTTTAGACATTTAAATGATAGCGGATAATGAAGTCGGTTTCAATCACAACTAGCAATTTTTTCTCATTAATGAAAATTGACAATTTAAGGTTAATTAGGCATACTGGGAATACACAGCGTATCCGCTTACATAATTTGAAGGGAATAATTATTCATGGATAAAAATACTGAAAATATGTTAGCTGGGAAGCCTTATCGTCCTGGAACACCGGAATTAAATAAGTTTTCTCACCTTGCTCATCGTCTTTGTCGTGACTATAATTTAACAACTGATGAAGATACTGTTGAACGAGGAATGATTATTGATCGCCTATTTCCTCAGCATGCTGACGGAATATATCTTCAAGGACCAATTCATATCGATTATGGTCGTTTTACTAAAATAGGTAAGAATTTCTATGCTAATTTTAACTTTACCATTTTAGATACATGTCCTGTTACTATTGGAGATAACGTAATGTGCGGTCCAAACGTCTCGATCAGTACAGCCATGCATCCTCTCATATATCAGCAGCGTAATATTCGGCAACAAGCTGACGGTCAGTTCGATGACGTTGAATATGGCAAACCAGTTACAATTGGCGATAACTGTTGGCTTGCAAGCAATATAACAGTTTGTCCGGGCGTAACAATCGGCAATGATTGCGTTATCGGAGCAGGTACAGTCGTTACTAAAGATATTCCTGATGACTCCCTTGTCCTTGGAGTTCCAGGCAAAGTGATTCGTCCTATTACTGAAAAAGATCGCTTAGGAAATTTCCCTTATTAAATAATAATTTCGATATTAAAAGACCTTCATCAAAAATCCGATGAAGGTCTTTTTAAGTTTAGTTTTAATATAATTTAAGCAAAAATAGTTAAAATACTTCCGGCAACAATAAAGATGATTCCGGCAATTGTAAATGACATTTCCCGCCGAGTCTTGTGTTCATGAAGAACTAAGATACCACCAATTGTTGCAATGATAACGTTCATTTGCGTGAAGACAAAGGCCGTATTAATTCCTAATGCCCGTCCAGCAAAGATATAAGCTAAGGCCGCAATTCCCCAAGAAATACCACCCCAGATATTGAGGTATTGTTCCTTTTGCTTGAAGGAATCAATATTTCCTGAACAAATAGCATAAATAACAGATCCAAGTAAAATACCAAGCATTTCTGGAAGGAAAATTCCTAAAGAACTATCATTAGCAACCATTGGCATCTTTGGGAATGCTGAGTAAACCCAGTAACCAATAGAAGTAATTAATAGAAAAAGGAAATTCTGGACAGTAACTTTCTTTCCGCTGCTCTGATCAGTAACAGAGGTCATCAAAGCACCAACAATAACAATTGCTAAGGCGATGAAACCAATAGTAAGGGCACGTGCTCCACGCCATTCTCCAAAGATAATAACCCCAATCAAAGAGTTACCAACTAATTGAAGTACTGTTGATAGGGGAATCGTGTTTGAAACACCCATCCGCTTAAATGAAACGAATTGTCCAATTTGACCAATTGTCCATAAAGCACCACACAATACTGAGAACCAGAATCCAGTCGTTGTAACAGTTGGATGACCGATAATAAACGCAACCAACCCAACAATCGTAGCACCGGCACCAATACCAAACATTTGGTTAATCGTTGAACCACCGATCTTACCAGTGATCAGCGGCATAATTCCCCAACCAATCGCAGGGATTAAAGCAAGTAAGTAGTTCATAAAAAATTCTCTCCTATCAATCCGTAATATTATTACGAGATATAAGTGTATCATATGGTAAACGCTTTCACAAGCGCTTTCTTTAAATTTCTTTAGATTATAAAAATTGGTCTACAAAAAAGAAACGCTTTATTATCACAGTTAAAGCGTCTCACTCAAATTATTGGCTTACTTTTTGTCTTTATTATTTGTAGGTTGAATATTATGCGGAGCGTATTCACGATCAGGGAAAAAGATTGTAAATGTCGTCCCCTTACCATACTGACTTTTTACGTCAATTTTTCCGCCATGAAGAAGAACTAACTGCCGCACAATTGCGAGTCCTAAGCCAGATTCCCCGTACTTAGTATTCATCCGTGAACGATCAGCTTTATAGTATCGTTCCCAGATATTTTCAAGTTGTTCAGGAGTCATCCCAATTCCATTATCTTGAACTTCAAATTGACTTCCCTTTTCCACACGTTTTCCTCGAATGTCAATAATTCCGTTATCAGTGAATTGGATTGCGTTTTGAATGATATTGAACATAATCTGTACAAACCGATCATAGTCTGCATATACTCGTAAATTCTTTTCTACATCCAAGTGCAGAGTATCTTTCTTCTCTTTTGCCTTTTTCGCTAACTGCTCTCGTAAATTTTCGAGTACTGCTGATGCGTCAAATACTTTCCGTTCCATCGCAATTTGGTTAGTGCGAATCTTTTCATAATCCAAATTATCATTGACCAAGCGAATTAAACGGCGAGTATCGTTCTGCATTAATTGAATACTATGCTTTTTGTCCTCTTCTGGAATCGCATCATACTGTAACCCTTCAAGAATTCCATTAATGGTTGTTAATGGCGTCCGCATTTCATGGGCTGCATTGGCCATAAATTGGCGTCTCCGCTCCTCTTGCCGACGAATTTCTTGTTGCGATTCACGTAACGAAGCGGTCATTTGGTTAAAACTCCGACCAAGGTCTGCCACTTCATCACGCCCATTATCGTCCACTTCAACATTGTAATTTCCTTGCGCAATTTGGTGAGTAGCCATCCGCAATCGATCAATTCGTTTGGTAATTGACCGTGCCAAGAAGTAACTAACTGCAAGCGTTACAAGACTAGCAGTCAGTAATGCCATTATTAAATTAATCTTTATTTGATGCATATTTTGCTCAATTGTCGATACAAAGGTTGCAATTGATACTACCGCAATCATCTTCCCCTTATAGAAATATGGTCGTGAAACTTCGGTCATTCGTGGAGAAGCACCCTTCGATACTCGTGAATTAATTTTAGGAGTAATTAGTTTAGTACAAACAGTTTCTCCCTTTTTTAACTTTTTCCAATCACTTTTACTCATACTAGGAGCAAAGCCGTTACTGGCAAAGATTTTCCGGTGAGTTGTATCATAAATTGCAAAATGAACATTTTGCCGTGTTAAAAGATTGGCATTGCTATTTAACGATTCTGTAGCAAACCCTTCAAAACTTTGGGTTGCCATATTGTAACGAATAGAATCCTGAATTAAACTATCAGAATAACTTTTCAATTGTTGCCACGTATTATGATACATAGTGTTATTAGTTACATTGATAAACGAAATACTAACAATCACCATTAGCGTCAGAATAATCGCAAAAAATGAAAGCATCAACCGATACATTAATTTCATTAGTCGTTACCCTCGTCATCAAACTTATAGCCGACCCCCCATACAGTCTTAATTACTTGAGGTCCAATATTTTCTAACTTTTGCCGTAACTTTTTAATATGAGCATCAACAGTTCGCTCATCACCATAATATTCATAATCCCATACTAATTGTAAAAGTTGTGAACGGGTGAATACTTGACGTGGTTTCGAGGCAAGTGTCTTTAATAAGTCAAATTCTTTCGGTGTTAAATCACCAACCGGCTTTCCGTATAAGAATACCTCTCTTGTCTTAGTATTCATCTTAAAGTTCTTTGTTTGAATATCGAATGTATCATCACTATCAGTATCTTGAACATCCTCAAGCTTGTTTAAATGTGTTCGCCGATAAAGGGCCTTGATCCGCGCAATTAAAGTAATTGTACTAAATGGTTTGGTTACATAATCATCAGCACCAATTTCCAATCCCAATACCTGATCACTTTCAGTATCCCGAGCTGTCAACATAATTAAAGGAACTGTTGGTGATACCCGCCGAATATCAGCTGCAACCTGCATTCCATCCTTTTTAGGAAGATTTAGGTCTAGCAAAATAATATCCCATTTATGAGGGTCAGCGTTAAACTTTTCTTCTGCTTCCACGCCATCATAAGCAAATTCATAGTGCCATTTTTCTTTCTTAAAAAACATTGCCATCATTTCACAGACAGAATGATTATCCTCAATCATTAATATTTCCATTTAATTCATTCCTTTATATTTTATCTGAACTCTATTTACTGATTTTTACATGAGAATATCTTCTTATGAAACCCCACTAATTATCCTAATATTTAGCATTAAAAAAGACTGCCATAAACCAATGGCAGTCCTTATAGGCATATAGTGGAGATGACGGGAGTCGAACCCGTGTCCAAGCATATCGCCATTTCAATCTCTACGTTCATATCTCAACTATTTAGATTTCACTAACCAAAACGCCGTTGATCAGGGCAACCATGGTTAGCTAGCTTGATTAGTCTCTTCTTATTACTTCAAACGGGAGTAATAAGCGTAGTCCACTAATTATAAAACCCATTACCGCATCATGGACGAACCCGGAATGGATCTACGCGCGCTACTTGTTAGGCAGCGTATGCGTAAGAGTTTGAATTATTGTTTGCAGTTATAATTTAAAACTGAGCGTTTTTACGAAGACGCAACCTTCGAAACGCAATTGAAACTCGACCTATACCTGTCGAATCCATAAACATCCCCATAAGAGGTATACTTATTATACCACATTTGTACAAAAAAGCGAGACTATGAAGATCAGCTTCTTAGTCTCGCTTTTGCTTGTTAGTTTAAATTTTAGTACCAGCCATTAGCTTGCCAGTGAGCCTGAGCATTTTGCCATGAACCGTAACGACTTGCAACGTATTGGTCAGCAACCCGTTCTTGGTTAGCTGCCGAGTAGTCACCGTTAAGGTATGATGCTGATAATTGGTACTTACCAATGTATTGACCGTTAGTAGCACCGTAGTTACCACCAGATTCACGAGCGGCAATCCAGGCCTTAGCAGCAGCTTCTGAACCTGAAGCATTTGAAGTATAGCTTTGGCTAGCTTGACTTTGAACTTGTTGAGGTTGTGCAGCTTGTTGTTGAGTAGCTTGAGTATTGTTATTAGCGACGTTTGCATTAGCTGCGTTTTGAGCGTTGTATTCTTGAATTTCACCATCGCTCTTGATGATTAACTTTTGGCCAACATAAATCTTGTTAATATCTTGAATATTGTTCTTCTTAGCAAGATCATTAACCATACTGTTGTCTTTTGCGAATTTGTAAGAAATACCTGAAAGTGTGTCACCACTTTGTACGGTGTAAATAGTGTCGGCGTTAGCAGCAGTAGCCGTTGCACTAACACCTAAGGCCACTGCACCAAGAGTAGCAGATACTTTAGCAAAGTTTTTCTTAGAAATCATAAATTAAACAACCATCCTTTATTATTTAGCAAATTATCTTTTCCGTTTCAACACCCTATATATTACACTCTTAATATTACTAAGCTGTAACAGCACCATTTCTATTTACTACTCTCCGTTGGCTTTTTGTAATATTTTGTAATATAAGTTGTCAATTAATATGATTATAAAATCTGTAAGTCCTTGTACTAGTTAGCTTTTAGGGTCCCATAACTTTTATTGAAAAGTCATTAAATTATACATAAAAAAGAGTATTTTTTTAGCAAAAAATTCATATTTGCGCCAAAAACACTCTTTATTTTACTTTTTATAACAATCTTTATTACAAAAGTGTTGCAAAATAACGTTCACAATACTTTGCAACCCCGTCATTATCATTTGTATCTGTAATTGCTGTTGCCACTGCTTTAACGTTAGGAAGTCCGTTTTCCATTACAATTCCTTGAGCCGCGGCTTCAATCATTTCAAGATCATTATCAGCATCCCCAAATGTCATCAAATTACTAAAATCATCCCCAAAATGATCTAGTAGCGCCTTCAGTCCAACCGCCTTATTTAATTTTTTAGGTAAAAATTCCATTATCATTGGTTGGGATTGAACTGCATGATACTGCGCTTTAAGATCAGCTGGAAGTTCTCCTATAATAGTAGACAATTTTTCAGGGGTGATTGCCATTACAGCTTTACTATAAGTTTTTTCCGGCACATCACTCATTGGCAAAGATTGGAATTCAATATTCTTTAACACTGTCCGATAAATAGATCCTGGATAATCATTTAATTCGTATACCCGTTCAAAGTCTAAAACATTGAGGGGAATCTTTTTTCTTTTAACATAAGAAAATAGTGGCAGTAAATCACTCTTTTTCATTCCTAATTCAAAAAGATGTTCACGTGATTCATTATTAATAACTAATCCGCCATTAAACGTAACTGTGTAATCATCTGAATCAGTTAAACCAAGCTGTTCAATATATGGCCAAATTGCATTGATTGGGCGGCCAGTACAAAGCACTACCTTAATTCCCTCTTGATGTAATTGCTTTAGGACATGTTCATTACGTTGACTAATTTCTTTATTACTATTTAAAAGCGTATTATCTAGGTCTAGCGCAACCATCTTAATCATTTTCTTATTCCTTCTTTCGGATATTCCCCTGAATTATTTGTTGATTAAAGTCTTCAAAAAGTGTTAAAAACTGATCAGCACGATCTTCACCATAAATCTGAACCCAATTGGCAAAGCGGTGATTAATCCTTTGCCAAATCTCACTTTCAGCATCTTTGCCTTTTTTTGTTGCAACCAAAAACATCCGCCGTCGATCAGCTGGATCAGCTTTTTGTTCAACATATTTTTGCTGAAAAAGAACTTTTAATTGGCGAGAGACGGCACTCCTTGTTACTTGCCGTTGTTCGGCGATATCCATTAGTTTGATATTAGGATGGTTAATGATTTTTCGTAAAATCAAGAATTGTTCAAAAGATAAATTATATTCACTCGCTGGTTCGGAAATAAAGCTTTCGATGCCCTTTAGTCCCGTTAAGTAAATATTGATAGCTTTGTCTAATAATTGATCTTCATGTGTCATTACTAACCTCCTATTTTTTTGTCAAGATCGTTTTTGCAATTAACTGTGCAAAATGATCATTTCCGCTTGGTCCCATATGTACATTGTCACTTGCAAACCAATCAGAGTGCCCTTGACTTGCCTTATTCCAATCGACCACATGGATATTCTTATGCTTCTTGGCTAAATCTTTAATTTCATTATTAACTGTTTGCTGCCATGGCTTTGTTGGAACATGGGCAGTTACCCAATAGATTTGGTGTCCAGAGCCAATTGCACTTAAAATATCATCCAACGTATCTTGAGTCATCGGACCGTTTGTTCCCAAATTTAAGATAACAATCTTGTTTAAATGCCCATCTGCCTTTAATTGTTTGATAACATCAGGAGCCGCAGAACCTTGACGCCCAACTTGTGCATCAACATAAGCATTTGGCATTAATTTCTGAATACTATCTGCGGCATCAGCCATCACCGAATCACCGATGGCCGTTACCTTTAACTTCTGCGCTGCTTTTATTTGCGCCGGAGTTAAATCATACTGTTTCTGAAGCTTAGAAGTATTACCACTAGCTTCTGCAACATTATCACCCTTTGCAATCTTCTTATTGTGTTCTTCAGCAGCCTGATGATTTTGCTCTATCCGTTGCTGAACCGCTGTTTTCTTTGGTGCACGGTTTGGCTGGCAAAAACCGATAAATGCAATAACAACAACTAATGCACTTACCATCATTTTAGCCCCGCTTTGCCAACTAAAGTGATGCGTTTCTAATACATGCTGAAGATCAGCCGGTAATTTTGACCACTGATACTGGGCAAATGGTCGTTCAATTAACCGGTAAGAAACTTCACTTACTACTAAAATAATAATAATTTCCACGAATGCATTGAGAAGTGGATGATTGCCGACTTTGATTACTCGTTCATAAAAGACCATAACGGGATATTGATAAACATAAATCCCATAAGAACGCTGGCCAACCCAATGAAAAACCGGATTTGTAAACCACTTGTTCATCCCCGCACCTGGGTGAATGATAGTAGCCATTAATATCATTCCAATAAAACTATAGAGAAACATTCCCCCGCGGTAGGTAAAGGCGGACTGTCCATTCAATGAGAAAAAACCAACAATGGTCAAAACTGTTGCAATAATTCCTATAATATTAAGTAACCGGCGACTATTTGCCTGTAAATTAGGCCGAAGTCGATTTAATGGCCACGCAAGCCCTAACCATGAGCCAAGCAAAAGAGAAAAGGCCCGTGTATCAGTTCCATAATAAACTCGATTGATATTTGCTGGGTCGTAAAGAACAGCCATTTCTATTGCTGACAATACAGCCAACATAAAAACTACCCGCCGCACATTCTGTAGCTTCTTAAAAACCACAAATAACAACGTAATAATCAGGGGCCACAGAAGATAAAATTGTGCTTCAACCCCTAATGTCCAAAGATGGGTAAAAGGTGAAACGCCACCAAATTGATCAAAGTAGGACTGCCCGTGACTTATTTCCCACCAATTATATACCCACGTTAAATTAGTAACGATTACCGCCCGAATGTTATGGAGTAATTCTCGCGCAAATAATGTAATATACGCTGTCGTTAAAATTAGCATCGCAATTAATGTCGGATATAGTCTCCGAAATCTCTTTAGATAGAAATGCCCTAAATTAATATGACCACCATATTTAAGCTGCCGACTAAATTGATAGGTTACAAAATATCCAGAGACTAATAGAAAAAGTGGCACTCCTAAATAACCACCCATCAAAACATTGGGCAATAGGTGGTAAATAATAACTCCTAAGACAGCTAATGTTCGTAAGCCGTCTATCCCTGTAACGAAATAGTGCGACTTCATCCCCTGTGATGGATTAAAATTTGGCTTCATTGCCTAACCTCCACATTTTTATATCCATTTTTAGTACTACCAAATAACTCAGCTTCCTGATTTACCCAATATGATTTTCTTTTAAGATCGTTTGCACAACCTCTTCAATCTCTGAGGGACGCTTCCATTCTTCCCAATGATCCATTGCTTCAGTTTGCATCTTATAGTGAGTATTTATAAAGTGTTCATACTTAATAACATTTTTAGAATGAGGAATATTTAATTCTAAAATACGAACCTCTTTGATAAAATTCCGTTCAGCTGCTAATTCTGCACGACCATTTTGAACCATATTACCAATTTCATAATATTTTGAGCCGTCATTACGGGTAATTTCTTCAATTAACGTTAACGTTTCGTGTTGTTCTTCCACGTTGTTCTTCCCCTTTCAACCCTTATCATTATAGCGAGTTTAAATAAAAAAATCACCGTCTAAAAGACGATGATCGGCATAAGAGAGAAAGAGAATTGATTAGAAGGTAATTACTTTATACCTTGCAACTATTATGATAGCGTTTCCACAAAAGTGAGTCAACCCTTTTATTAAACAAATCTAAAGAAAATATCAAATTACTTTAAAAATAAAAAGAAGTTGAGAAACCAACTAAAGCTTCTCTAACTTCCTTTATAATTTTATTGAACTGTAACAGACTTTGCGAGGTTACGTGGTTTATCAACATCAAGTCCCTTACCAAGACTAGTGTAGTAAGCCAACAATTGTGCTGGAATTACGCTAAGAAGTGGTGTCAACACTTCATCGACATCTGGAAGAACGAATGTATCGTCTTCTTTTGCAAGGTGCCGTGAAACAATTGTAATTGCATTAGCCCCACGAGCTTGCGTTTCTTCAAGATTACTCCGTGTTAAACCAGCAGTCCGATCTTGGGTAATGATCCCAATCACTGGAGTTTGGTCTTCAATTAAAGCAATTGTTCCATGCTTTAATTCACCAGATGCAAAACCTTCTGCTTGAACATATGAAATTTCCTTTAACTTCAAAGCAGCTTCAAGTGAAACTGACCAATCCATTCCCCGGCCAATGTAGAAAGCATTTGGTGACTTAGAGAGGTAGCGAGAAGCAATTTCTTCTACTTTCTTCTTGCTATCAGTAATTGATTGCATACCATTAGCAACTAATCCTAATTGGTGCTTAACATCAAAGTCTTTAGCTGCTTGCTTATCCATATAGACACCCAATGCTTGAGCAAGAATAGCTTCGACAGCAATTTGGGCAGTGTAAGCCTTTGTTGAAGCCACGGCAATTTCCGGACCAGCGTAAAGTAATTCAGTGTAAGTTGCTTCACGAGAAAGCGTTGACTTATCAACATTAGTAATTGTTAAACTTGGCCAGTTATGCTTATTAACATTAACAAGTACTTCCCGACTATCAGCCGTTTCCCCGCTTTGACTTAAGAAGATAAAGAACGGCTTCTTAGAAAGGAGTGGTTGCTCATAAGCAAATTCTGATGAAATGTGAACAGATGTAGGAATTCCACAAAGTTTTTCAAAAATGCGCGCACCTACTAAGCCAGCATGATAACTTGTACCGGCACCAACGATGTAAAGGTGGTCAGCATCTGCCATATCTTTTAACATCTCTTCATTAATTTGTGCCACATCATTATCACCAAAGTATTCTTGAACTAACTTCCGCATAACAGCTGGTTGCTCGTCAACTTCCTTTAACATGTAGTATGGGTAAGCACCTTTATCTGCGGCATTAGCATCCATATCAACCTTAAATGTTGGCCGATCAATCTCATTACCATCAAAGTCTTTAACAGTAACGTGATCTGGCTTAACGATTACCAACTCGTGGTCACCGATTTCCATAAAGGTATTAGTTTCCTTAATCATTGACATTGCATCAGAACCAACCATGTTGTAACCATCAGCAATCCCAACTAATAATGGACTCTTATTTTTAGCAACAAATAATGTATCTGGTTGTTCTTTATCCATCAATACAAATGCATAAGAAGAATCAGGGCTGATTAAACGAAGAACCTTAAGGAGGGCTGCTTCTGTTGACATTCCAGATTCAACTACAAATTTATCAACTAATTGAACAATTACTTCTGTATCAGTTTGACTAACAAATTTAACGTCAGATAAGTATTCTTTCTTTAAATCAGCATAATTTTCAATTACACCGTTGTGAACTAAGTAGAACCGTTCGTCTTGAGAGTATTGAGGGTGAGCATTGGCTTCATTTGGTTCACCATGAGTAGCCCACCGGGTATGACCAATACCGGCTAAACCATGAACTTCTTCCCCAAGAGCCGCTTCTAGATTAGCAATCCGACCTGGCCGCTTTACAAGGTAATCATGTCCTTGTTGATCATTAACGTAAACTCCTGCAGAGTCATATCCACGATATTCAAGACGCTTTAATCCATCAATTAGAATTGACAAACTCTTGTCAGTTCCTGTAACTCCAACAATTCCACACATAATTAAATTCCATCCTTTAAATAAAATTGGTATAGATAACTAGTGATTATCACTAAATCTAATCAACTGTATTGTATAGTACAGTTTTTAGATTATCTTGTCAATTATTTTATTCGATTGGTCTATATGATTTAAAATTTATTAAAAGATTAAAAAGCGAGACTAGAAGAATAAATTTTCTTCCAGCCTCGCTTTTTCACTTCTCAAGTTATTCTACTTCTAATTCCGCGCGGGCAACATCACCGATCCGTTCAACGTATTCATGAACTAATTCTGGCGTAGCTGCTTCAGCCATAATGCGCAAAAGAGGTTCAGTTCCACTAGGACGAACAAGAACCCGTCCGTCCCCGTTCATTTCCTTCTCGACTTGCGCAATAATTTCCTTTAATTTTTGATTTTCCATTGCAGTAGTTTTATCTGCTACCTTAATATTCAATAACTCTTGAGGATAAGTTGTTACATCATTTGCCAATTCAGCGAGTGTCTTCCCAGAGTCTTTAACTACAGACAAGAGTTGCAGTGCGGTAAGCATTCCATCCCCAGTCGTATTGTGATCTAAGAAAATAATATGTCCTGATTGTTCACCACCAAGGTTATAACCATTTTTCAACATTTCTTCAACAACATAACGGTCACCAACCTTAGTCTTAACACTCTTTAAGTTGTGTGCTTCTAAGGCTTTGTACATTCCTAGATTACTCATCACAGTTGTAACCACTGTATCTTTCTTAAGTAATCCTTTCTTATCCATGTACTTACCACAGATATACATGATCTTATCACCGTCAACAATATTTCCCTCATTATCAACAGCAATACAACGGTCACCATCCCCATCAAATGCTACTCCAAGATCAGCAGCATTTTCCACAACTGCTTTTTGGAGGCTCTCTGGGTGAGTTGATCCACAATTTAGGTTAGTATTTAAGCCATCTGGTTGATCATTAATTGGAATAAAGTCAACATTCATATCAGCAAAAAGATTAGAGATGAAGCCGCTTGTTGCACCATTAGCAGCATCAACTACCACTTTTAATCCTTCAAGATCATTTGAAACAGTTTGTTCCAAGAATGAAGTGTACTTTAATGCTCCCTCATGATAATCAGCAACTGTTCCTAAGCCTGCATCAGATGGTCGTGGCAACGTATCTTCTTCAGCATCTAGTAATTGTTCAATTTCATATTCCAATTCATCTGATAATTTAAATCCATTACCACCAAAATATTTAATCCCGTTATATTTAATTGGGTTATGACTAGCAGTAATCATAACTCCAGCATCAGCTTCTTGTGCCCGAACAAGGTAAGCAACCCCGGGAGTAGTGACAACCCCTAGCCGTAAAACTTCAATCCCAACGGATAATAATCCAGCAATCAATGCATTTTCTAGCATTTCACCTGAAATTCGTGTATCACGAGCAACTAATACTTGAGGTTGTTTCCGTTCTGAGTGCCGAGTAAGGACATATCCACCTGCGCGACCAACACGGAACGCCAATTCTGGACTTAAATCTTGATTTGCAACCCCACGAACTCCATCAGTTCCAAAATATTTTAACTTCATTTCACTTCTCCTCTATGTATATCTTTATTATTGATTCCGACTACTTGAACTTGAATCTTCATTACTTATGCTACTTGAAGATTGGGATGTTTCAGATGAAGAATCTGAAGAGTCATTTCGCGAAGATGTTCTTGAACTGCTCTTTGCTTCTTCACTCTCTTCACTGCCACTACTACTTGATGAACTGTCATTTGAACTGCTGCTTTGTGAACCCGCAGAAATAGGAATAGAAACATTAGTAGTAGTTGGTGAAATCACAACATTAAGCGTTTGACCATTTCGATCAATTGCTTGTAACGTTACCTGTCGTGCAATATTATCCTTTGCATCGTGCGGAATTGCTACAAAAGCAACAATTCGATTTACTTTATTAACTTCATCTCGTGAACCAGTAACTTGGACAGTCTGAATATCACTATGTGGGTGTCCAAGCTTATAGCCATCATCCAAATCTCGAGTACTCAAACGAATAGTTACTTTCATTGTAATTGTCTTGCGTTGCTGAATATTAACATTAATATATTGTGGCTCAATTTTAGAAGTTAATTCTGAGTTTAGCCCACTCGTTTTTAACTTTACTCGGTGTTTGCCAGGAGTCAAGTCAGACAAATCCGCGTACACCTTAAAATTTTGAGTATTAGAGGTGGTTGTAACCAATGCGGAAGGACCAGTTACCTTAACCTTAACATATTGAGGATACCCACTGACAATATACTTATTATTATCAATTGTCACATCAAGGGGCATTCTAAGGGTAACGGATTTGTTCGACATTAAAGCACTACTCTGGTTATTATTCCGAGTATTTTGACGAAGGAAGCCGCTTTTGCTCCCATTTACATACATGAATAGAAAGAGTGCTAGGATTAACGAAATAATTCTCAAAAACCATTTCCGGCGAAAGAAGCCTTTAGTGTCCTTGCCCATGACGGCCACCTCCTTTACGTTGAAACTTAGCATAAAGTTCTGTTACCAAGTTTTCGTGTTGAGGCTCATGCGTATACAACTGAGCACGTAAGAACTTTAGGTATTCATCTCGCGACATGTTTCGAATTAATTCATTATCTTTCGTAATTGAAACTTCGCCGGTTTCTTCTGAAATAACAATTGTCAATGCATCTGTCACTTCACTAATTCCGACAGCAGCCCGATGTCGTGTCCCTAATTCTTTAGGAATCAATTTACTATCAGACAAAGGAAGATAAGCAGCCGCTACTGCAATCCGATTATTTTTTATAATCACTGCTCCATCATGCAAGGGCGTATTAGGAATAAAAGTATTAATAAGTAATGCCCCTGAAATATCAGCATCGAGTGGAATACCTGTTTCAATATACTCTTCTAGACCAGTCTTCATTTGAATACTCATTAAAGCACCAATTCTTCGCTTTGACATGTACTGAATCGCTTGGTCTAATTGCTTAATCATATCTTCTTCTTTCTCATTTGCTGTTTGATTATGAGTAAAGAAAGTTCCTCGACCAAGGTGTTCCAGTCCGCGCCGAATCTCTGGCTGGAAGATAATAACAATTGCAATAACACCCCAGTTGATAATCTGGTCCATTACCCACGAAACAGTACTTAAGCCAACATACCAACTAACAATCTTAACCAAAATAATGATCAAAATACCGCGAAATAGTTGGACAGCTCTTGTACCACGAATCAACATTAATAACTCGTAGATTAAAAACCAAATTACTAAGATATCAATTAAGTGAATCAGATTCTGCCATGTTAGAAGCGAAATTATAAATTGCATCGCATTCACCATCCTCTAAATCACGTTCATATTATATCATTTCATTTCGTGTTTAGCTTAATCTAGAAAAAATTACTTTAAAGTTTTGGAAATAAATAAAGGCTCAGCTGATTAAATAACCGCTGGGCCTTTAATATTAAATTATTTCCTGGGAAATTTTAGTGTTCTTGAACTTCATTTGGATGAGCCTTTTCCCAACGGTGCTCAGTCCAGAAGTAAATAGTGATAAGTGCGAAACAAATTGCTGGGACAATGAATGATAACTGCATTGAACCAGTTAAATCTGATACCCGTCCCTGAATTGTTGGAACAATTGCCCCACCAATTAAGGACATAACGATAAATGCACCACCAGTTTCGGTGTACTTCTTTTCATGAATTTGATCAAGCGTATGAGCATAGATCGTTGGCCATTCTGGTCCAAAGAAGAAACTAGTTGCGATTGCCGCAATTACTGCTGTGATGTTAGGAACAGTAAAGGTAATTACCAATGAAATTGTTCCAAGCAATGAGAACCAAGTCAATACCTTAGTAATTGAGTAACGGTCAAGGAACCAGTTTGCAACTAACTTACCAAAGAACCAAGCAATGTAACTGTAGATCATGAAAGTTGAAGCAGCTGCATCAGAAATATGAGAATCAAGGCGTAATGCTAACCGAATAGTAAATGACCATACGGTCGTTTGCATACCAGCATAAATAAACTGACAGAGAACCCCTTTCATGTACCGCTTATTGTGGAATAAGTAGTTGAAAGTTTCGCCAAGTGATGGTTGGTCTTCTTTAGTTTCAGAGCCAGTTGAGAAGGCCTTTGCGCGAGGCATCTTAGTAACTGCTAAAACAATAAAGATAATGATTAAAACAATCAAGATGTACTTATAAGGTTGCAAAGTTAATTGAAGCAAGTGTTCATTGTAGGCTTCTGCCTCAGATTTTGACATCTTAGCAACCTTGTCGGCAATATTTCCACCTTCACCGAAAATAAGGTACTTACCAAGAACGATTCCCATGATATCACCAAGAGGAATCAAAACATTAGCAACATTTAACCGTTTGTTAGCAGTTTCTTTTGGTCCAAACATCGTTGCATATGTATCACAACTAGTTTCAAGAAAACTCAAACCAATAGCAATAGCAAAAATAGCAACTAAAAACATACTATAAGTAGCAACATGTGAAGCTGGGAAAAACATTCCACAACCAATAATATAAAATAATAGCCCAATAAGAATTGCTAACTTATATGATGTCTTCTTGATAAGAATTGAAGCTGGAATTGCCATTAAGAAATAACCACCGTAAAAGGCACTTTGAACAAAGGCTGTTGCAGTATCATTTAAGGTGAAAACCGTCTTAAATTGTGTAATCAAAATATCATTAAGACTGGCCGCTGCTCCCCATAATGGGAAGATTAAACATAAAATAACAAATTGGAACATTGGTGTCCGACTTAAATAACCGTCTGAAAGTTGAACCCAACTTTGTCCATTCTCTTTTTTTACTTCATTTTCCATAAAAAACTAACCCCTAATATTAAAATGTTACGCCTGATTCAAGGATAATGTTTGAGTATGGCGTCATTTCCCCTGTCCGAATAAAGGCATGCGTCTTAACAAGACTCTTCTTAAGCTCACTATGAGGCATAAATGCAACCTCAACATCTGGTAATGCCTTCTTAATATTTTCAAGTTGTTCTGGATTTTGATCCTTGATTTCTTCAGCTAAGTAAATCTTTTGGACTTTCATTTCCTTAAGAACGTTATTCAATACGTCCATAAAACTTGGCAATTCCTTATCAACAGCCAAATCAATCTTCTTAGTACCAAATGGAACTGGCATTCCTGCATCCCCAATTGATAGCCAATCCATGTGTCCCATATTAGCCACGACAGCTGAAACTTCTGAATTAATAATCCCTGTTTTCTTCATGATAGTACTCCTTAATTTTCTGCTAAGGCTTCTAGAACTGCATCATGATTTGGAATAGAAGGCATTGCTCCCATTTGTTGAACAGTTAAACTAGATGCTCGTTGTGCGTAGACAAGGGCCTTATCAACATTTGACAAGTCCTTTTCTAATTGTGAACTCAATGCCCCAAGGAATGTATCACCAGCTGCTGTAGTATCAACTGCCTTAACCTTAAATGCTGGAACTAATCCATGAGCTGTAGGTGTGGAGTAAAATACTCCTTTTGAGCCTAAAGTAATTAAAAGGTGTTTAACTCCCCGTTCACGGAAGTAATCAGCACTCTTTAACATTGATTCTTCATCAGTAATTTCAATACCTGTTAATAAGGCGCATTCACTTTCATTGGGAGTGATAACATCTGTATATTTTAATAATTCAGGTAAAATCTCATGAGCTGGTGCTGGATTTAAAAGAGTAGTAACACCATGTTTTTTAGCTTGCTTAAATGCATCTAAAGCAACTTCTTGTGGTGTTTCAAATTGACTAATTAAAAAGTCAGCATCTTCTAAAACATCATCAATGCCGTTAAGAACATCAGTGGTCATTGCTTGGTTGGCACCGCCATATACCATAATGTCATTTTGACCATTAGCATCTAAAGTAATCGCAGCACTACCAGTACCGTGTAACTCATCAGTCATGATGTGGCGTGTATCAATATGATCATCAGCCAATGATTCAAGCATGTAAGCTCCTTCTTTATCAGAACCAACTGCTCCAATAAAGGCCGTCTTGGCACCAGAGCGGGCTGCTGCAACTGCTTGATTGGCACCCTTACCACCAGGAGCAGAACTCTTACTTACTGCTGAAATGGTTTCACCAGGTTGAGGGAAGCGATCAACGTGATAAGTAGTATCAACGTTAATACTTCCTAAAACAACTACATTATTGCTCATAAATATACTCCTTACTTTGTGAATTTTTTCAAAAATGAGACTTAAATATCCTATCACATTTTGAAAGTGCTTACAAAGTTATTTTTATCAGTCGGTGAATCGGTATACGTCAAAATCCTTTGAAATCGCTTTTTATCTATAAAAATAATTTTTCAATGAGCAATTTGTGAGATTTTTTCATAATTAACAAATAATAAGATCAATCAAATTACTTTTTCGCTTTTTAACAGCACCTGACTATAGACTAAATTCATTCATTACTTCACTATCTTTAAAATAATAAAAGTGCAAGCTTATTAATAATCTTTTAATAAACTTACACTTTATATTTTTAATCTTGCCGGCCGATAATTCTTACTTCGGTTTCAAGATCAACACCAAATTTTTCTTTAACTGTCTTTTGGACATGATGGATAACATTTACGTAGTCTGCTGCGGTTCCATGGTCAATATTAACGATAAAGCCAGCATGCTTAGTCGAAACTTGCGCTCCACCTGAAGTATAACCTTGTAATCCAGCATCATGAATCAACTTTCCGGCATAATATCCTTCTGGCCGTTTAAAGACACTTCCACAAGATGGGAGATCTAATGGCTGCTTAGCTTCTCGCCGTTCATTTAGGTCGTCCATCCTTGCTTTGATATCATCATACTTACCCGGTTCCAAAGCAAATGTAGCATCTAACACGACGCCATTATTATCTTGAATACTGCTATGCCGATAACCGAAGTCCAATTCTTCATTAGTAAGGTGTTTAATTGTTCCATCAGGCAGCATTACGGTTGCCTCAGAAACAACATTTTTAGTTTCACCACCATATGCACCGGCATTCATGAAGACAGCCCCACCAATACTGCCTGGAATACCAGCAGCAAATTCTAATCCAGTAAGTTCACTATCACGAGCTGCCTCGGTTGTTGCAATATAAGATGCCCCTGCCTGTGCAGTTACCTTATTATCATGAACTTCAATTTTATTAAGCCGCGTAAGAATAATTGTTAAATCATCTATACCGCCATCGCCAACAATCAAATTACTGGCGTTTCCTAAAACCGTTAAGCCCATTTTATGCTCACGAACATAATCAACCAATTCTTTTACCTGGTCAATCGTTTCGGGAAAAGCCAACCAGTCAGCTGGACCTCCTGTTTTAGTATAGGTGTAATTCATTAATGGTTCATCTTGTTTAATTTCAATATCAGGAAATTCGTTCATCAAATTAGCCATTCTCTATTTCTTCCTTTTTTATATTTACTTTCAAGAGCTATTGTATCATTTTTCAAAAGTAAAAGTTTTGAAAAATGATTAGTTGATTGTAAAATAAAATTATCGACTTTTGCAAGGAGGATGTATGATGAATTTTATAGCAATGGACTTTGAAACTGCTAATGGCAAGCGTTACAGTGCATGTTCGCTCGCACTCACAGTCGTTCGGAATGGACAAATTGCCGACGAATTTTACACCCTAATTAATCCTCATACTAAATTCTTTTGGCGTAATACACAGATTCATGGCATCCACGAACGTGACGTCCAAAATGCGCCTGATTTTCCAGAAGTATGGGAACATATCAACCAATTCTACACTCCTGATAAATTAGTTATTGCCCATAATAATCGATTTGATAATAGTGTTTTAAAGAATACGTTAGAACATTACGATATCGAAGTCCCCGCCTACCAGACACTCGATACTGTTGCTTCAAGCCGCCAGTTGATTCCAGGACTAACAAATTATAAACTTAATACTGTTTGTGACGCGTTAAATATCGACCTTCATCACCACCATAATGCTCTTGATGATGCTCAGGCTTGCGCTAACATTCTGCTTTATCAAAGCAAGCATTTTACCCCGCAACAGATTCAGCCCTTTATTAATTTAATCGGCTAAAGGAGAGAATCATGACAGATATTAATCTTAAAGGTGGAAAATTAAGTATTGAACAACTTAATACTATTTTTGAAACCATCCCCGTAGAATTCGATTTCATTGATGAAAATGATATCATTCGCTGGTCATCAGCTAATCGGCATCGTTTATTCAAGCGAACGAATGCAGACTTAGGTAAACATGTGCTTGAGGTTCATCCCGGGCATAGTCAAGGCCATGTTAAGCAAGTCCTCCATGATATGCATAGCGGAGATCGTGATTCAATTAGCATTATGATCAAGCATCATGGTCAACCTGTAAATATTGCCTTTTATGCCTTACGTGATGATCAAAATAAATACCTTGGATGTGTAGAGGTAACGCAAGACGTTAGTAAACAGCAAACAAAGGGATCCTTCTGGCGAAACATTATGCAAGTCCTACATAAAAAATAAACATATGTACAAAGAAAGAGGAAATGATGGCTTACTTTTCCATTGTTTCCTCTTTTTTATTATCGTATTGCATTTGCAGGACATTACGACCCTGCTCAACTGTTTTTCCTATTGTAACAAAGTGTAATTGCTGATAAAGATTAATTGCCGGAATATTATCCTCAAAAACTGTCAGGACCAAATTTTCTAAACTACTATAAGTATTAAACCAATATTCTGCTTCATCGACTAATAAGCGACCGATTCCGTTTCGCCAATACTTTTTCCGTACCACGACTCCTAATTCACCGGTTGTCGGTTGATGATCTAATACCATTACAGTAACCATCCCCACAATCTCTTCGCCGAGCATCGCAAGTAAAATAACACAATCATCAAATTGATTTATTAAATCGATATTTTTTGCTTCTGTCTTTTCACTAATCTCATTTAGATGCGGAACTAATACCGCGTCACTTTCAGTTGCAGTTACCCGTAAAAATTGCAAAACAGCCCCGGCATCCTCACTCGTTGCTAGCTTTATCGAAATGTCATCTGCCATTATCCCACCACGCTTTTTACAATTTGGTCAAAATGCTGTCCATGGGGTTCAAATTCCAGAACACGAGTATTATCATCATCTGTTCGCTTGAAGTGGATAGCTAAAAAGTCAGCTGGCAATTCATCTTCAACAAATTCAGCCCACTCAACAACTGAAACTCCATCACCATCAAAGTATTCTTCAAGTCCGAGATCTTCTGCTCCCCCATTTTCTAAGCGATATGCATCCATATGATATAAGGGGAGACGGCCATCTTGATATTCATGAATAATTGTAAAAGTAGGACTTTTAATGATATCAGGAATTTCTAACCCTGCAGCCAATCCCTTGGTAAAAGTAGTCTTGCCTGCTCCTAAATCACCGTCTAAGACTAGCACATCCCCGGCAACTAATTGCTGACCAATTTTCTTTCCAAGGGCAATTGTTGCGTCACGATTCGTTAACGTTAAGCTTTCCATAGTACTCTCTCCAAGTTTAAAATACTAGCCTTATTGTACTCATCTCATGTTTAAAAAGCAAAGGAAGTGGGCCTAAACTCGCTTGCGAGTTTTTAGTCCCACTCCCTTTATCAATATTTACAATGCTTGTGCTGCGGTAATCATTGCAACCTTATAAGCATCATCTTCACTACATCCCCGTGAAAGGTCTGCAATCGGTGCGTTAAGTCCTTGAAGAATAGGACCAACTGCTGTAAACCCGCCAAATCGTTGCGCAATCTTGTAACCAATATTACCTGCTTCCAGACTTGGGAAAATAAAGACATTGGCATGACCTGCAACTTTTGAATCAGGGGCTTTAAGTTCACCTACTGATGGAACAACAGCAGCATCAAATTGTAGTTCACCATCAGCTGGTAAGTCGGGATCCAATTCATGAACTAGCTTAGCAGCATCCGCAACCTTGGTAACCATTTCGCCCTTAGCAGAACCCTTAGTTGAAAAACTAAGAAGCGCAACCTTAGGATCAATTTCAAATAAGCGAGCTGTTTCTGCACTTTGAATTGCCACTTCAGCCATTGTTGGCGCATCCAATTCAATATTAATTGCACAATCAGCAAAGATATAACGTTGATCGCCTTTAATCATAAGGAAAGCTCCACTAATTCGATGGGCACCAGGCTTAGTCTTAATGATTTGTAATGCAGGCCGAACAGTTGCCCCAGTTGAATGAACAGCACCAGAAACCATTCCATCAGCCTTTCCCATGTAAACAAGCATCGTTCCAAAGTAGCTCACATCTTCAAGCATCTTTTGAATTTCTTCAGGAGTATTCTTTCCTTTACGCCGTTCCATTAATGAGTCAAACATTGCTTGTTTATCGTCTTCTGGATAAGTTGCTGGATCGATAATTTGAAGGCCAGCAAGATCAAAACCATTTTTACTTGCAACTTCTTTAATCGCTTCTTCATCACCAAGTAAAATCGGCTCTACTAAATTATCTTTCTTTAAACGGACAGCAGCTCCTAAAATCCGCTTATCTTCACCTTCAGGGAAAACAATTGTCTTGTTTTGTCCCTTAATCTTTGCAGCAATCTCATCAAATAATTCCATAATGCAAGTACCTCCTTATGGTCACTAAACATTTTAAAGTTGTGACTAACAATCACATCTTTAACGATAATTTGGTTCGGCAGGCAGTTGCCAATCAATTGGCTGTTCTCCCATTGCCTGAAGTGCTTCGTTTGTTTTAGAAAATGGTCGAGACCCAAAAAATCCACGATTAGCAGATAATGGACTCGGGTGAGCTGATTCAAGAACGATATTTGTCTTCGTATTAATTAACTGTTTCTTATTTCGAGCAGCTCGTCCCCACAAGATGAACACAACAGGTTTAGGACGTTCAGATAAAGCATGAATCGCCGCATCTGTTAATTGCTCCCAGCCATGTCCACGGTGAGAATATGCTTGCCCTGCTCGCACTGTCAAAACCGAATTTAACAACAGGACGCCTTGATCAGCCCACTTCTTCAAATAGCCGTGATTTACCGGTGTACAACCTAAATCACTTTGCAATTCTTTGTAAATATTCTGTAATGAAGGCGGGACCGGTACCCCAGGCAGTACTGAAAAACTACACCCATGAGCTTGGTTTGGTCCATGATAAGGATCTTGACCAAGGATAACAACTTTAACCTTACTAAAAGGAGTCCATTCAAATGCTTCAAAAATATGATGCATTTCTGGATAGATCGTTTGATGGGTATATTCTTCTTTTAGGAAATTATGCAATTGCGCATAATACGCACTTTCAAACTGGGGCTTTAAAACTTCCCACCAGTCATTATGAATTAATTGTTTCACGATTATAAGCACCTCGCCTATTATTTTAGCATAATTAAACATCATCATGGGATAAATTGGAAGCGTTTTTTAACTTAGAAGTTTCTTCACCAAATTTGCTAAGAAGCTGGTAAAATAAAAGGTAGATTATCAAAGAATGGTGGTGGCAAAGTGCGACAATTATATATTCGCGATCGTTCAAGTGATTTACATGGAACGACCGTCATTCGCGATAAGAATGGTAAATCGTGCTATCTTCTTGTCGGTAAGTGGGGAATGAGGTACGATGCCCTATCATTGTATGCAATTGATGGAGCCTTATTAGCTGAAGTAAAGCAATTAACTCTTGGACTGTTACCCAAATTCGCATTATATGTTAATCGACAACGCGTTGGAACAATTGGGAAAGGTCTTGGATTTGTTCAACAGGTTATTTATATACGCGGTATTAACTGGATCGTTGTTGGTTCACCATTAACAAGCCGTTACCGTGTTTTTTCCGGTAGTCACTTAGTTTTTTCAATTCAACCCGTTAAACTATCAAGCGGATATTGTCATGAATTAAAGATAAATAAAAAAGAAGATGAACCTTTAGCAATTCTAATCGCTAGTATTCTTAACCATTGGGCCCGACGAAGTGAACAAGAACCTTTATTAGCACGATTAATGAAGCGTTCCCCTAATCTTAATACCAGCATGTCATTTTCAATTAGCAATCAGTTAAACTTAAACTGTAAAGAACGCAGAAACAAATAGATTTTAAAGTGAAAGGAAGTGGGAAATAACCTTCTCGACAAGGCGGTGGGCTAAGCTAGAATGATGATTAGCACGGCACGGGCTGATTATCGTTCGTACTTAGACTCGAGCCTTGTGGCGACGCGAAGCTAGTTCCACGTTATCTTACTATTATTCATAATAAGTAGTTGAGGCTGAGAGAAAACAAAAGTTTTCTCCCAGCCTCTTTTCGTTTTAATAATGTTTCATAACTCGTTCAATTTCACGGTTTTGTTCACGACGCTTAATTGCTTCACGTTTATCGTACTGGTGTTTACCTTTGGCTAGTCCTAATAAAACTTTTGCATAGCCGTGTTTAATATACATTTTTAAGGGAATAAGCGTAACTCCCTTATCCTGTAAGGCTCCTACAAGCTTATTGATTTCCTTTTTGTGCAATAGCAACTTGCGATTTCTTAATGGATCTTGATTGAAGTAAGTCCCATTATCATACTCACTAATATGCACATTCATTAACCAAGCTTCACCGTTACGAACTTGGGCAAATCCATCTTTCAAATTAACTCGGTGAGCACGAACAGATTTTATCTCCGTCCCCGTTAAAACTAATCCTGCTTCAACGGTATCCGTGACAAAATAATCATGACGTGCTTTTTTATTTTGCGCAATTAAATTGTCATTATTTTCTTGATGGGATTTTTTTGCCATAATATCCCTCCCCGCTCTTAATGGTGGCGACGAACGCCTTCATGATCACGTGAATTATTGTGGTGACGAGTTTGTCCCCGATTTATTTGACGATTATTTTGATGTCCGTTTTCTTGATGAGTGCGACGCCATTTTCCTTGAGTATTACGGTAATGGTTACCATTATTATTCTCATGACGGGAATTATTATTGGTACGTCCCTTGCGACCACGACCTCGACCACGATACTCATCATTACGTGGAACCCGAATCTTTGTCTTTGGTGCCTCTTCAGGGTTAACAATTTCAAAGTCAACTTCACGAAGATCTTTATCTGCTCGAACTAACTTAACCTTAATTGGTTGCCCCATTTGGAAAATTCGATGAGAGTTTCGTCCGATTAGAGCCATGTGTTTTTCTGAATATTCATAATAATCATCCTTCATGACGCTAATATGAACTAACCCTTCAACTGTATTTGGTAATTCGACGAACAAACCAAATTTCATTACTGAACTTACGACGGCATCAAAGGTTTCACCAACATGATCTTCCATGTATTCGGCTTTCTTCATACTGTCAACATCACGTTCTGTATCAATTCCCCGTCGTTCGGTAACGGAAGTATGTTCAGCAATTTCAGGAAGCTTGTCACGCCAATGATCCTTAGCTGGTTCGTTTTTACCATGTTCTTCGTACCACTTAATCAAGCGGTGAACTGTATCATCAGGGTATCGCCGAATTGGTGAAGTAAAGTGAGTGTAGTATTTAGCACCTAAACCAAAGTGACCTAGCTCTTCATCCGAGTATTTAGCTTGTTGCATACTACGTAACATCATCACTTGGACCATTTGCTCTTCAGGAGTACCAGCCACATCCTTTAATACTTTTTGAAGCATCCCTGGTTTGACATTTTTAATATCACCATGAACATCAATTCCAAACACAGCCAAAAAGTCCACAAACGACTTAATCCGGTCACTATCTGGTGTCTCATGGATCCGATAAAGGAATGGAACACGTTCTTTAAAGTAGTGTTCAGCAACTGTTTCATTAGCGGCTAACATAAAGGATTCAATCATCCGTTCAGAAAGTCCCCGATTCCGTAGTTGAATATCAGTTGGGTGCCCCTTTTCATCCACAATAATCTTTGCTTCAGGAGCTTCAAAGTCAATAGCACCACGTTTTTTCCGATTTTTAAGCAATAATTTGTGAATCTCGCCCATTGTTTCAAACATTGGAACGAGGTCTTCATATTGTTTCATCGTTTTAGCATCATGCGACTCCAGAATCTTATTAACTGCTTTATAAGTCATTCGGGCATGTGATTTCATAACACTTTGGAAGATTCGGTGATTAACGATCTTTCCTTGCTCATCAATTTCCATTTCACAACTCATAGCAAGACGTTCTTCATTAGGATTTAAAGAGCAAATTCCATTAGAAAGCCGCTTAGGAAGCATTGGAACTACCCGATCAGTTAGATAAACAGATGTACCACGCTTAAATGCTTCTTGATCAAGCGGTGTACCTGGCTTTACATAGTGAGTAACATCAGCAATATGAACCCCAAGGTGGTAGTGCCCATTATCCATCTTCCAAGCTACCACCGCATCATCCAAGTCTTTTGATTCAATTGCATCAATGGTAACAAGTGGTTGATCAGTAATATCCACCCGACCCTTTTTTTCTTCTGGGAGAACATGAAGCGGAATCTTATTAGCTTGTTCCATCACTTCTTTAGGGAATTCATGAGGGACGTCGTGAGCATAGATTACTGACATAATATCAATACCCGGCTCATCCTTATCACCAATCACTTCAGTAACGGCACCCGTCATTACTTCCGGTGCCTCATCACTAGGATAAGTCTCAACAGTAGCTGTTACTACTTGGCCGTCAAGTGGTTTTAATCCCTTGTCCGTTACATAGAAATGATACTGCGATAATTTCTTATCTTTAAGCAAAATTTCGCCAATGTAATCATCACCAACAGTCTCTTGCTTAAATTCACCAACTACATTTTCATATTTATGTTCAACAATCCGGGTTACTTGACCTTCTGGACCCTGATCACTACCTGTTTTTGCTGGACGTAATACTTTAACTTCTACCTGGTCCCCATTTAATGCATGCAAAGTGTGATCAGGATTAATATACATGTCTGGAAGATCCGGGTCATAGTCTACAAAACCAAATCCCTTATCATTACCATGGAAAGTTCCAATAAGTGGTTGCTGTTTAATAACTGCTTCGAATTCACCACGATCAGTTACTTGAACCTTTTTCTCTCTTTCCAATTGAGCAAGAGATTGAACGATCGGTGTAAAGTGCTCAGCATCATCCATCCCTAATTGGTGAGCAAGTTTTTCTGCTGAGTAACTCACACCTGCATTATCTGTTAAATGTGTTAATATTTTTTCTTTTAAATTATTTGTTGTCATTAGAAGACACCTCGAATAAATTTTGTAAATATTTTTCTACATCGGCAAATAGTTGACGATGAGCGGTATTAACTGTTAATAAGTGAGTAGCGGTTGGGTAGTAATGATAATCAACTGCAACCCCATTTGCTTGTAATCTTGCTTTTAATTGCAGGCCAGACACTGGATCAATCATTTCATCCGCGCCTCCCTGTGCAATAAAGAAAGGTTGATGAATCTGATCTAATTGGTCACAAATTTGATGCGCCATTGTTTGAATTTGTGCTAGTTGTTTAGGGAGTCGTTCAGTCAATTTAGCAACCTTTTCCTTAGTAATTAATGGATTGATTTTTTGCTGACGATAATACTTTGCCGCAATTTTAGGAAAGTATTCTGGAACATTCGATTGTCCCCAGGTGGTAATTGGGGATGCAAAAACACCACCACCTAATAATTGCGGATCATTCTCAAGAGCCCTGGTGGCAAGTAAACCACCGAGCGATAAACCAAAAATTGCAATTTGATCAATTCCAGCATCGCGTAAACGAAAGATTGCCATCCGGGTATCATCCCACCAATCATCTGGACCATTGTTTTCTAGTACCTTTCGTGGATCACCACCATGCCCACTCAAAAGCGGTGCGAAAACTGTATATCCTTGCCAATTGAGTTGACGTCCTAACATTCGAACATCATTCGTATTTCCTGTATATGCATGAAGCAAAATAACTCCACGACGTCCACTATGGGGAAAGAAAAAAGACTCACCAGCATACGTTATCACTACACCATCCCCTACACTCCAACCGTAGCGTCAAAAAAGCCTCCTGGAATCACAATAATTTCAGGAGGCACTTTAAATTTAATGTGACGAAACGTAAATCATCGCTAATGCCAGAATAAAGAAGAGTGCTCCACAAATTGTTGTAACAATCTGCATAACAGCTTCAAATCCCCGCGCTTTACGACGTGAGAATAAGTCACCCGCACCACCTGTCAAAGCTGACATTGCATCATTATCGTTTTTCGCTGGTTGCATCATTACACACGCAATTAATACAACGCAATCAATTAAGAATAAAGTCATTAATGTGTTATACAAGGATTTTTCCTCCTAATACTTTCACGCTTTTATCCTAATTATCATATCATATTTAGTGTTCTATTGCTATCCTTGTGCATAATGCGCGGCTCGACTTATCTCATGGTAAGCTTGTCTAGTAGTCGCTGAATTAGCACGTAAAATTAATGTATCGCCTGCTTGCAGCTTTGTTTGGCCATTCGGAATAATTTTTTCTTCTCCCCGATAAACAACCATCACAATACAATCAGTTGGCCATGGGAAATCTTTTATTTTGCAACCATCTAACCGTGCTCCAGCATAAATGGTAATTGACATCGTAACATCTTCTTTATGGCGTGCCGGTTGCGGATTGTTTCCAATAAAAGCATTAAACATCGCTGTATATACTGGTTCACCATGTAACGCATCTACAACAAGATAAGCTACTACAGCTACCAAGGCTAATGGCATTAAATGCGCAAGTGAGCCAACCATTTCAGTAATTAATAAAATAGCAGTAAACGGCGCCTTGCTAATACATGCAAAGTAGCCTGCCATTCCATAGATAATAAAATTCGGCAAATATCGAACTGGCATTAGTCCCAAGCGAACCATTAACGCACAATAAACCGCGCCTAAAATAGCACCAAGAGTTAAAATTGGCAAGAATATCCCACCTGGTAATTGCGAACCATAACTAATCATTGAAAACACAAAGCGAAGGATAAAAAGCCCCACAAAAAGTGCTAAAGAAAATGGTAAGGAGCGCAAAATAATAATTAATTCATTTCCTCCGCCCAGTGTGATTGGAAAATACCAGGCAATAGGAATAACCAATAAAAACGGAATAATTGGGTAAGCGATCGGGGACAGTTTAGGAATCCGTGCCATCCAACCATTCAAATGCAAAATAACAACTTGGTAAAGGCGCCCTAAAATACCTAATAAAATACCAAGTGCGATCAAGTGCCAATAAAGATTATTAGGAAGCATATGATTATAGGGAACATTCAAAACTGGCCGTAAGCCAAAGAACTGCATTGAAACCATATTTGAACAAAGCGAACTCACAAATGTTGCCAACCAAATTACCGGTGAAAAATTATGATACACTTCTTCCAAAATAAAGATAGTCGCAGCGATTGGCGCATTGAAGGCTGCAGATAACCCTGCCGCGGCCCCGCTTGCAATTCCTATTTGACGATTAAGTTGTCCTACTTTGGCTTTTTCCTCTACTCCTTGCCCAATGGTTGCCCCAAGTTGAATTGATGGTCCTTCACGTCCGAGATATAATCCGGATCCAATGGCGAAAATCCCGCCAAGAAATTTCCGCCATAACACTGGCCACCATTTTTCATCAAACTGATTAGTCAATTGTCCTTCAACCTGTGGAATCCCTGAACCTTTTATATCAGGATAGGATTGAGCTAACCATCCTAACAATAATGCTAAAATAATTGATCCAATCGTCCATGGTATTAGCCATAATGGATGAGAATGAAAATATGCAAAACTTGCTGTTACTAATTGTAAAAAGTGTTGAATTATGAGCCTAAATACACTAACTACTAAACCAGTCAATATTCCAATAATGATCGCCCGAATTAGTTGATTGAACTGATTATAGCGATGAAATACCTCTTTTCTACTCTCCATTGTTTTTCTCCAATTTATTAAAAGTCTACATGCCATTGTACTACATGAGCTTAGAAAGACGAAATTAATTTTAAACTGAAACTTGAAAGCGCAGAATTGCAGTAATTAACCGCCATTCTGCGCTTTTTC
>OFGP01000160.1_pt1 | contig 71333 bp, 84 predicted proteins | sample 1521781 | NCBI WGS metagenome assembly OFGP01 (sample SAMEA3504113, study PRJEB24116) | mouse gut metagenome | biome: mouse gut; feature: mouse-associated habitat; material: faeces | place: Denmark | collected 2011
CCTGGTTATTTTGAATGAAGAAACCCTTGTGAATGGTGTGGGAATGCCATTTGCAGGGGTTTTTGGTATTTCCTAATTAAGACTTGAGAAGAGATTAGGGATAATGTAATTGATGGATTGGTTATTTAATGGTATACTGTTAACATAGAATAATCTAAGAGGAATGGCCAAAAATGAAATTTGAGTAGGATGAGGAAAAAAATATTATTGATTTTGAGCATAGTGTTGATGAGGATAGATATATTGCGATAGGGAAAGTCGGCGATGTACTGTTTGTAGTATTTACAGAACGAAAGGAAACGATTCGATTAATTTCAGCCAGGCTTGCAACTAATGCAGAAAAGGAGCTTTATTATGACCAGAACATTAATTATTGAAAGTGGACAAAAACCTACGGAAGAACAATTAAAAGGGGGTGAAGAGGCGAAAAAAAGCCCAATTAACTTTGATGAGCATTGTGGGGAGTTGTCACCGGCCATGATGAAGGCATTTAAGAGTGCGGTTGCGCAAAGAAATCGTAAGAAAAAAGCTTAGAAAGAGGCCGTAAAAAATTTTTTCACACTACCCTTAGAAATTTTGGGGGAAGAATTTTATCCCCCCAATATTCCTTAAATGGAAAATGTCTACCCCTAAAATTTGAAAAATAAGTAACAAGAAATTTTAAGAAGCAAAATTAACTTTTTTCGTATAGAAAAGGTTCATGGTGCAAGCATCGCCAAGCACCGTCTAAAACCGTCTATTATCACTTCAAATTAGGTATTACTCAAGTCACAGGTTGAGTAGAGTGCCAGGAACATTGAAAAGCGAGATTTGCTTTGTTCTGTAAAAAATGCCGGAAGATGAATAAAAAGGAAGCAGGCAGGAGCTTATGCAGATGCCTGGAGTTTCCTTTTTATATTTTCTACTTCTTTCTGATTATCTTATGCCCGGAATAAATACAGATTAATGCACTGACGAGCATAATGATGGAGCTGTATTTATGCCATTTCATACTATCCATCCAATTTACCTCTTTTCGTTGGAAGCCCATTTTATAAAACCATGAGCAGTGTGCCTGTGCCGATCAGGACGCAGCCAGCAATAGATTTCGGCGTGAAGCTTTCATGAAGGAAGATAAATGCAAGCACAAGCGTAATGACAACGCTTAATTTATCAACAGGCACAACTTTTGACGCTTCGCCCATTTGAAGGGCCTTATAATAGCACAGCCAGGAAGCGCCGGTAGCCAGCCCGGATAAGATCAGGAACAGCCAGCTTTTTTTCCCAATACCAGAAATGCCGCCCTGTGCATTTGTAAGGAACACTATCCCCCAAGCCATGAGTACAACTACAACCGTCCGGATTGCTGTCGCAAGATTAGAGTTTACACCCTCAATCCCTATTTTTGCCAGTATTGATGTCAGCGCTGCAAAAACAGCTGACAGCAAGGCAAATACAAACCACATGAAACCATCTCCTTTTCTGCTCGAATACTTGGATTTACAGGCAAAGATTCTGTGTTTTATCTATTATTTAACTATTTCCTATTACGGATAATCTTATCATAACCCAGATCATATTTCCAATCTATTTTTTGCGTTCTTGTGAGGTTCATAACTTATCATAAATTACCGTATTTTGAGTGCCGATTTGAGGGATTTTTGGGGGGCTGATTATAACAACGACAGATAAAATTAACAATATGAATAATGAAATAATAATCAAGACAAGTGCAGATAAACTCTATTATGAGGGAAGGCTTGATAACAATATCATTCCGTGGAATATTTCTATTCATTATTATTTGGATGTTTTTTTTACAAAATTACTGAAATCGAACAAATATTCTGTTATAATGTTTTTACAAACCGGCTTAAGGATAAGAGCCATAATGAGCCGCTGCTTATAAGTCATAATACGGGCAGAGAGGCTGTGTGTCTGCTTATGCTGAGAAATATTTTGAAACAAGAGGTGCTGCACATGAATGAAAGTACAATATATATAGCCATCGACTTAAAATCATTCTATGCGTCTGTAGAGTGTGTAGAAAGGCAGTTAAATCCGCTTACCACAAATCTTGTAGTTGCGGATATTTCAAGAACGGAGAAAACGATCTGTCTTGCGGTTTCGCCGTCTTTGAAGGCATATGGTATTCCCGGAAGAGCAAGGCTGTTTGAAGTGGTTCAACGGGTAAAGGAGGCCAATATAGAGCGAAAGAGCAGAGCCGCTATAAGAAAATTTTCCGGTTCCTCCTATCTTGCACCGGAGCTGGCAGAGCATCCGGAGCTGGAGATTTCCTATCTGATTGCTCCGCCAAGAATGGCTCTTTATCTGGAGTACAGCACGAAAATCTACAATACTTATTTGAAATATATCGCACCGGAGGATCTTCATGTCTACTCAATTGATGAGGTGTTTATAGACGCAACCCATTATCTGAAAACCTATGGGCTGACAGCAAAAGAGCTGGCATCAAAAATAATACGGGATGTACTTGACAGTACCGGAATTACTGCAGCGGCCGGAATCGGTACGAATCTTTACCTGTGTAAGGTGGCAATGGATATTGTTGCAAAAAAGGTAGACCCGGATGAACACGGGGTACGAATTGCCGAGCTGGATGAGATGAGCTATCGCAGACTTTTGTGGAACCACCGGCCACTCACTGATTTTTGGAGAATTGGACATGGATACCGAAGAAAACTGGAGGCCGCCGGTCTCTTCACAATGGGAGATATCGCGCGCTGTTCTTTAGGAGGAGACTATGATTATCACAATGAAGAACTCCTTTACCGCATGTTCGGGGTTAATGCGGAACTTTTAATTGACCATGCCTGGGGGTGGGAGCCGGTCACAATGGATTTGATTAAAGCATATGAGCCGGAGGAGAACAGCATCTGCTCCGGTCAGGTTCTTCAGTGCCCTTATAATTCTGAGAAAGGAAAGCTGATTGTTCGGGAAATGATGGATCTGCTTATCCTGGACCTGGTGGAGAAGAAACTGGTAACAGATCAGATAATTCTCACCGTTGGCTATGACATTGATAATTTTTCCAATGCTGAAATCAGGAACAGCTATAAAGGAGAAGTCACCGCAGATCGCTATGGGAGAAGAGTTCCCAAACATGCACACGGAACAGTCAATTTAAGCCGCCTGACTTCGTCCACTCAGATTATAATGGATGCCGTTATGGAATTGTATGACCGCATCATCAATCCAAATCTCTTTATCCGTCGTGTGACAGTTACGGCGAACCATCTGGTGGATGAATCACAGGTTGTAAGGGAAAAGCAGTTTGAGCAGTTGGAGCTGTTTACGGACTATACGGCATTGGAAAAAGAAAGAAATGAAGAAGAGGAGCGGCTTTCCAAAGAAAGGCGCTTACAGGAGGCTGTACTGTCCGTAAAGAAAAGATTTGGAAAAAATGCTATTTTAAAGGGAACGACTCTGCAGGAGGGAAGTACTGCGATAGAACGAAATAGTCAGATTGGAGGGCATAAAGCATGAGTTTGAAGGATGAATATAAATATGACGACATTATAAATCTACCCCATTATGTATCAAAAAAGCATCCGCCTATGTCACTTTTGAATCGTGCGGCGCAGTTTTCTCCCTTTGCAGCTCTGGCGGGGCATGGCGTAGCTATTGAGGAAACAGCACGTTTAACGGATTCTTTTATAGAGCTTAGTGAGGACAGAAAAGAGCAGTTGGATGAGCAGTTACAATTAATCAGGGAGAATTCGGAACTGGAACCGGAAATTGAGGTCACGTATTTTCAGCCGGACAGCAGAAAGGATGGAGGAACCTACGTGACGGTCTGCGGCAGAGTGAAAAGGATAAACGGACAGGAACGCAGGATTGTTTTCACAGATGGAACAATTCTCCCCATAGATTACATTTTTGAAATCAGGGGAGAATTGTTCCGGAATATGGAGATATCAGGCATATAGATGGGAAAGATGCCATTCATGGGAGAAATAACTGTACCAGAGAGCAAAAGTTTTTCTTGTTCCATGGATCATGGCAGCACATGAGAAATTTACTCCCACCCGGTTTTGGTTCTGATTTTCAGACAGTACTTTATCTATTGTAACCGTTATGAGCTCCCCGGTTTTGTCACGAAAACGGAAACGCAAGGGCGTAATTTTACCATTTGTATCGGTACAGGAAATCATCTGTACCGGAATATTAACACACAGAATGCTTTCCAAAGAGCAATTCCCCTTTCTTTTTGTTTGGTGATATATTTATCTTAGCATACAGAACGTATGTTTTTGAACAGGGGATGTTTGGGAAAGATATAAAGTCCGGACTTAAATGAATGGAAATTAAATTTTCATTTTATGATCATCTGTATTGATCAATAATTTTAGCCTCCCTTAAGCCAAATATGATAAACTATACTTACCCAACTGTGAATGTCCGGTAAGATATACCCTAAGAGCACCCCACAAATACATCCCCACGCGCGACACGCGGACCTCTTCCGACAAGATACGAGCAAAAACGAGGTGACAACATGAGACTTTTGATAGCAGAAGACGATCCCAGACTGCTGAAAACACTAATACACATCTTTGAAAGCAACAAATTCATCGCAGACGGCGTATCAAACGGCGCCGACGCCTTGGCCTATGCGGAGACAGAAGAATACGACGGCCTGATACTGGATATCATGATGCCCGGCTATGACGGCATACAGGTATTACAGAAATTACGCAAGAAAAAGATCACAACCCCGGCTCTCTTTCTAACCGCCCGCACAGAAGTGGAGCAGCGGGTAGAGGGCCTGGACGCCGGAGCCGACGATTACCTTCCGAAGCCCTTCGCGGCCTCCGAGCTTTTGGCAAGAACAAGAGCCATGCTGAGGCGGAAGGACAACTACTGCCCGGACCTGCTGGCTCTGGGAGACGTATTTCTCAACCGCTCCACATACGGCTTAAGCTATAAAGAAGGCATAGAATCATTGAGCGGCAAAGAATTTCAGATTATGGAAATGCTGATGCTAAAGCCCCATATGATTATACCCACCGATCAGTTTATATCACACATCTGGGGATGGGACAGCAACGTGGATACCAGCGTGGTATGGGTACACATTTCCAACCTCCGAAAAAAGATCAGCCGGCTTCATGCGCCTCTGGAAATCCGTTTCATCCGCAGCGCGGGATACATACTGGAGGAAATCCCTTAAAAGCAGCAGCACAAATCAACCCGAATGACACAGCGATACCCGCCGGCCTTTGGCTGTGCCGGAAAAGAGGAACTCATGATTTACAGCTTACGCAGAAAATTTATCCTGATCTCTACCATTTCCGTATTCTCCGTACTCATTGTCATCTTTGCAGTCATGTACGTAATGAACCATATGCAGCTAAATCACACAATGGATACACTGGCAGACGCTATAGTTTCAAATGACGGTATTTTTCCAAGACAGGATAAGGGAGGGCGGCCCTTTCCCTCCGGCGGCCCGCCGCACATGGACATTATTACAAAAGAAACCCCTTTCAGCACCCGCTTTTTTACAACATGGCTTGGAGAGGACCATCAGATTGAACAGGTAAATGTAGAATCTGTTTTTTCCATCACAGAAGCAGAATCCCAGGAATATGTAGACCACGCACTGGAAAAAAAACGTGAAAGAGGCTGGGTATTCGATTACCGTTTCTGCATTTTCCAGTCAGGGAATAAAACTGCAATCGTATTTGTAAACGGTGAAATGAACCGCATGATGTCCCGCCGTTTTCTGCTGACCGCGTTCCTGACTTTAGTGGGAAGCGGGATAGCCGTCCTGGTATTGATTATCCTTATTTCAAAGAGAGTCGTTTATCCGGTTGCGGAAAGCTATGAAAAGCAGAGGCAGTTTATCACAGATGCCAATCACGAATTAAAGACGCCTCTTACACTGATATTATCAGACCTGGATATCGTGGAATCAGAAGTCGGAAAAAATGAATGGCTTGACGATATGCGAAGCGAAGGCGAGAGAATGCGTACCCTGATCAATCAACTGGTTACCTTATCCAGAATGGATGAGGATCACGCCAACCTAAGCATTGCGCCCTTTGATTTGAGCGGAGCGGTATTAGACACCGTATCCGAATTTCAGACCCTGGCAGCAGAACGGAAAAAACACCTGACAGCCAGGGTGGAGCCGTTGGCAGAGTACTGCGGCGACGAAGGACTGATCCGCCGTCTCCTTGCGATTCTTCTGGAAAATGCAGTGAAATACTGCGACGACGGCGGCAGAATAGAAGTTACGGTCTATGGGAAACGCCACCCGGTCATCAAGGTTGAAAACACATATGGAAATGTGGACAGCCTTAAGCTTGACAGGCTGTTTGATCGTTTTTACCGCGGCGATAAGTCGCGAAGCTTTGACGGAAGCTTTGGCGTGGGCCTGTCCATTGCCAGAGCAATCGCCAAAAATCATCATGGAGATATTGCCGCATATAAAAAGGAACAGACCATCGGATTCAAGGTGGAGTTAAAGCAGTAAAGCCGCAAAGACGCACGAGAGGAACTTTTATGAGTGCCCTTTCGAATAAAAGTTCCTCTCATTACAGGTGTGTCGAAGCGGCTTTACCCTTTAGTGCCGTCGCGCAGCGACTAGAATAGGAGACAATTCATGAATCAATATCAGAAACAAAAAGCCCCGTCTGAGGGCGTCCGCATTACCCTGAGCGGTTTAAAAGAGCAATTATACACCCTCAATATGCAGATGCTTCTTGCGATACAGTGCCGCGATGAAAAAACACAGGAAGAAATCAGAAAGAAAATGGAAGAACTGCAAAAGCAGATGGATCGTTTGAGCATGGGAGAAAAGCTGACCTCCTAAAACATGCTTACAAACTTACAAATATCCCCGACAGGAAACGCAATGCGCCAAGACATTGATTCCTGCGGGGATTTTTTTACCTTTGTGGCAGTCTGCCGCCGCCCGCCCCTTATTTCACAGACTGTTCACAGGCTTCTTTAGGTAAGCTTTAGGCCGTGCTGGTATCGTAAGGGAAGCCGACACAGCCTGCACCTTTTGGCAGGCAGATGCAAAAAAACAAAAGCAGCAAGGAGGCCTACAATGATTTCAGCGGAACATCTAACAAAATGCTACGGAGACGTAACGGCCGTTGACGATCTCTCCTTTGAGATCGACGAGGGTCATGTATATGGATTCCTGGGACCCAACGGGGCCGGAAAATCCACAACCATGAATATTATGACCGGATGCCTGTCCGCCACGGAGGGAAGCGTAAAGATTGACGGTTACGACATCTTTGAGGAACCGGATAAAGCGAAAAAACTCATCGGCTATCTTCCCGAGCAGCCGCCCCTTTATATGGCGGAAACGCTGTGAGTTAACAGAATAAATGTCAAAAGTGAGTTGTGGCGTGAACGTGTGGGAAATGCCGGGAAACGCCGTGATTTCAAGGGATATAGCGAATTTAAGAAAGAAAATGTATGACAAAATTTTTAAGCGGAATTGTCAGACATTTTCTTTTTTTGGCCAGAATTATAGTTTGAGTGACGATATGAGTATAGATGGGAGGATGCGTTATAACGGAACGTTACAAAGCGTTACAGGCAATATGAAAGATTGAAAAAGCCTATTAATTGGGGCTTTTTTTGTAACGATCAACGTTATAAAGTGTTACAAAAATACAATTTGAAAAAGGAAATATCAAAATTGCAAAGGGACAAAAACAGCATTTTAAAAAAATTTGTCCCTTTGGCTTAAAATCAAGGTTTTTAAGTGTTTTGGATATAAAATCGGCTTTTTAGGCAAAGGGACAAAAACAGGGAAATAAATACCCCTTTTTGGACAAAAAATCAGCTTACATTGCTACTCTGGTTTTTTGTTTCTGAAAGGGATGATCTTTGAAAGTTTTTTGCATTGCCTTTATATTTGATAAATAGATATTCCATATAATTAAGAACTTCATTTTGAGCAACAGTAGGAAGTTGCCTAAAGATTTCAATAAAATTGTGCTCCTTATCAAATGCTAAAATCTGCGAATTTGCATTTTCACCTAAAAGGAGCCAATCACATGAAACGTTAAAATATTGAGATATTTTTAATAAAATATCTGATGTGGGATATACCTTACCTTTTTCGATTCTTCCAATATTAGACCCATGTAATTCTACGATTTCTCCTAATTGCTGTTGTGTTAAGTTCTTATTTTCTCTGAGAGATTTGATTCTAGTACCAAGAGTATTCATAAAGTCTCCGTTCTGCGAAAACGCAAAATATATATTGACAATCTGCGAAAACGCAATTATAATGTTTACTGTAAGGGTATTAATACCCTTGAATAATAACAAAATTTCCAACCAATCACAAGAGCCGAAAATCTTCGGCAACGGATGTTCGCCCGGTTCAGGGCACTATGATTTGTTGAAAACGTGGTCAGGGTGGTTGATGGTTACATACTTTCCAGATGGGACTGGAAAGAAATTTTAAAAAGAATTTCAAAATGCTGTTTTTGCCCTCGTGGACTGTCAACAGCTTTTAAAGAGTAAGAGTAACCCTTATAGCAAGAAGATGCGAGAAATTCATATTCATGCAGATCATCAGTGATCTGGTGAGAGATTAGTTCCCAATTAATGGGTTCATAATTTATACCGACAGACATAAAAGGTATCATTTACGCTCACCTCCTTCCGAGGTGAATTTCCCGGCCACTTTTCATATGTTCTATCAGCCCGTTGCAGCGGGCTGATAGGTTTTAAAACATTATACCACGGAAAAGGAGGAGAGGACAAACGAAAAATGGGAAGGCTCCGACGCTGAAGCAGAAAAGAATATTGAAAGCCAACGGCCTGCATCCGGCCAACTGGCTGGTGGTTAAAAACCTACCCGGTACATTGGAGGTAGTGAGCCGGACGGAGATGAAGCGGATGCGGACAGGAAAGCTAAGAACACGAAAAATAAATAAGCGTTAATAAGGAGAAAGATGAAAAGAATTAAAGACCTTGGTGAAAGCAAAGGAAGAAAAACGCAATACATATCACTTTGGATTTGTATTGCGGCCTTATGGATTAATCAGTTGTTTCACTCTCATTATGAGTACCAGATCCATCAGAAGCTTTATTCGCAGAATCAGCAGATTTTTGAAAGCTTGGAGATTCAACTGGATGCAGCTCAAGAGAGGACAAGGGAACTTCGGGAAATTGCTGACCTTCTTGAAGCTCTTCAAAGGAATTAGAAATGACCTCCAGGTTGAAAAGGATTTCCTGTTCTACTTCCAATCGCTCTTTCTGAATTTCAATTAGACGTTCCTGATATTCAGATTCTTCTAGCTGTTGACGCTTGGAATTTAACGTATCTAGATCATGGTAATATTTATTCTGCCATATTGTAAGTAAGGCAAGAATGATGGGAATAAGAACAGAAATCCAGAAATCCTGCCAGGAGATGCTATTGAGGGTTGTTTTGTCTTTCGATTTTAAAGATTCCAGGGGCAGATCAATAACTTCTGAAACAGATTGCAAATCATCATCTGAAACAGAAATTTCATTTTCGGAAATCGAAAGGTTTTTAAAGAAACTTTCAAAGACATTATATACTTCATCATTCATCAGATTAGTTATTTCCGAAATGTTTTGAACTGTGGCAAGGCAGGATTCACATACACTTTGGCATGTAAGACTGCTTGTCTCAGAGATGGAATCTGTTATTGAAATAATAGATTCACATAATAGTGTCATTGAATCTTGAGAGAAAGTAAGGGTGCTGTCCAAAGTGGATTGAGCAGCTTGGAATAATGCCCGCTGAGAAAGCTGGATAGATTCCAGGAAATTATTTAATAAATTGATGGTGTTAAGATTGTGCATTGCATACTCCTTTGAAATGGGATGTGTAGGATATAAGCATAAACATAGTATAAAGCGGAATGGTAAAAATTTCAAGAAGACAGAAGGTGATGAAATGGAAAGGAATCCGGCAAAGCTGACGGCCTTTGGTCGGGAAGTAAAAAAGCGGCTGATTGACAAGGACATGACCCAGGCGGAGCTTGCTGATCTGCTGGGATGTAGCCGCCAGTATGTAAATAACATCTTGTACGGCAGGAAGAGTGGGGGCAGGCATAGAAAGAGAATTGCCGAGATATTGGGAATTGAAATGGTTGCGTGAGGAGGTGGAGACGCTTGGCAGAAGCATATGTGACGCTTGCGGAGGCAGCAGAGCTAGAAGGACTTGGATATGAAGCTTTGAAAAAGCGTATTCAACGGAAAGAGAAAGCGTTGGACATTAAGACTGAGAAATCCAAGACGGGAGGAAGGGACAAGGTATTCATAGCTGTTTCCAGCCTATCCAAACAGGCCCAGGCTGCCTATCGGGAACGGAAGCGTCTGGAAGAGACGCAGGGTGAGGAATTGGATCTGTCACAAGCTCCCTGGTACGTGACCAGCGATCCCGACTGGTACATGGCGAATTACAAGGCCAATTACTATAAAGGCATTGAGATGCGGGGAATCGTGCAGAAGTTCATAAAGGAACTCCCCCAGGCCGGAAAGAAGAATCGAACGAAGTTCACGGAGGACTTTGCCAGGGAGCATATACATAAGGATGGCAGGACCTTTTACCGTCATGTGAAAACCTATTATGAAGCCGGAGCGTGGGCTTCACGGATGGGAAGACTTGACGGGCTGGACTATGACTGGATTACGATCCTAGCATTATGTAGGAAGCCCAAGGAAAAGGGCAGGTTTCCCAGCTTTTCGGAAGAGGTGAGAAAGACCATTGCCTATATTTGGTTCAATAAGGAGTTTGCCATGAACCGGGGGACGGTCGGGATGCTTTATGAGAGGCTCACGGAGATTGCGGAGCAGAACGGATGGGGACACATTCCCTCCTACCAGTCCGTATGCCGGTACGTCACCTGGATGATGGAGGATGAACGCATGAAGAACGCCCACACGCTGGCAGCGGACGGTCTGAAGGAGTACCGCAACAAGGTGATGGTGAAGGGGCGGAGGGACACCAGGAGCTTGAAGGTAATGGAGGTTGTCATGGGTGATGAACACACCTTTGACTGTTGGGTAAGCTACACCAATGAAAACGGGAAGACATCGCCCATTCGGCCGAAGCTTGTTGCCTGGATTGATGTTCGGAGCCGAAGCATCATGGGAGATGTGCTGTGTAAGGATGCTAACAGCCAGATCCTGAAAGAAAGCCTGTTGAGAATGATTTACCAAGAGCATGGCGGAGTGCCAAAAGAACTGTACATTGACAATGGAAAGGATTATGTCAGCCGGACCATGACGGGCAGACCCCGGAACGTCCGAAGCGGCGATCCGCTGGAAGAATTTCATGGTAATGAGTTGGCCTTTGATGATGAAGTGATTGGCTTCTACCGGGCAATAGGCGTTCAGGACGATCACAGGGCCTTGCCCTACCAGCCGTGGAGCAAGGGGCAGGTGGAGCGGTTTTTTGAGACCGTATGCGGACAGTTTACCAAATGGATGGCTTCCTATACGGGAACCCTGACCGGGAGCAGCACTTCAGACAAGGTGAACAAGGACATCAAGCAGATGTTCGAGAAAGGCCAGCTCCTTACTATGGAGGAGTTTTGTGAGGCATGGAGGGGATGGCTGGAGAAATACCATCACAAGATGCACCGGGAGCTTAAGAAGGTGGGCGAGGAATGGGTGACACCCTGGGAATTGTTTGAGAACGGCGAGCGATATGAAAAGGGACTTCCGCCGAAGTCACGGGCCACCATGCTGATGCTTAAGTCGGACAACGTTCTGGTACGTAATACAGGCATTTCCCGATGGGGATATGATTACCGGGCTCAGGAGTTGTGCGATTACATCAACGAGAAGGTGCTGATTAAGTATGATCCCAATGACGTTTCCGTGCTGTATGTTTTTGACCGCAGAACCAAGAAGCGGATCTGCGAGGCGGTCAGCCAGGAACTTTTGGCATTTGCTCCAGGCGTTGGCCAGAAGAGACTGGAGGAACACATACGGATGCAGAAGACCCAGGAGAAGCGGGATAAGAAGCGGCTGGCGGAGACGCAGGATCTTGGAGACTTAACTGAAAAAGTCACAGGATTCAATCCGGTTACCGGAGGTCTTGATCTGATGATACGAGGCAAGGGAAAGCCCGCAAAGGTAATAGCCCTTCCAGGAGATCCGGCCTACCGGAACAATCTGGAAATGCGCAAGCGCAGGCAGGGCGAGAATCCCTACATAGCCCGGAAAGCACAGGAAGCCTTGGAAAAGATGAAGGCGTTGGAAAGCGTCTGAAAGGTGAAAACACATTACATATAGAAAGGAATGGGTGTGGGTATGGAAGGAAATGCATATGTACAGGAGATAAGCCTGGTAGAACGGGTAAAGGCAGCTATGAAAAAAGGAGGCGTAAATATCACCCAACTGGGAGATCAGATTGGCTTCAGCCGTTCTGCAGTATCCCGCTTTGTGAATGGAGATTACCGTTCCGATGAATTAGAAGCCAAGTTGGAGGAGTGGCTGCGGGCGCAGGAGACGGAAGAGACGGCCAAGGCTTCCCAGGCAGAGCTGTGCAGAAAGACGCTTCCGGAGAAGGAGCGTTATTACCAGTCAAAGGATTATCTGTCAGTGATGGGGTTATGTCAGGGCTGTCAGGAGGATGTGGGGCTTGGTATTGTTGTAGGAAAGTCCGGATTTGGCAAGACCCATGCCCTAAAAAAGTATGCGTCCCTTCCAAGAGTGGCCTACATTGAATGTGATGATACGATGGCTCCCAGGGATTTGATACTTGCTATAGAAAGCTCCATCGGAATGCCCCGGAGCTTTGGAACCAATTGGGAGAGGGTAAACCGTATCCGGGAGTTTTTCAATCTGAACAAGGGGTGGCTGCTGATTGTGGATGAAGCGGACAAGCTGATCAGTAAATACACCCAGAAGAAAATGGAGATTCTGCGGGGTATTTTCGACCAGTCGGATGTAGCAATGGTGGTTGCGGGGGAGCTGCGGTTGGAAACAGAAATCAAATCCAATCTGGTGCGGTTTGGAAACCGGATGGATTTCTACTATAAGATGCAGGGGCTTTCAGGGAAAGAAGTGGAAGGTTACTTCTCCGGTTACGAGGTAGAGGCGGAGGCGATGCAGGAGCTGATGATCCGGGCCACGAATAATCAGACGGGCTGTTTCCGCCTGCTGGATCGGACGCTGAATAATGTACGACGTATCTTAAGGGAGAACGGCGACACCCGGATTTCTATGAATGTGATTACCCAAGCATCCGGCATGATGATGTTATAGGAGGGAGCAGGATGGTAGAAATCAGGATCAGAATCAAAGGACAACCTGAAACGGAAGAACTTTGTGAGGCTGCTGTCATATTGCTCGGACTGGTTCTTAAGGAGACCGGAGCAGAAGCGGATATATCTTTGCGGAGTATAACGGAGACAGAAGGACAGGAGCTGCTTGTACCGGAATTTATGTCAAAAAGGGGGGCTTAAGATGTCTTACAACATGAAGAACGTTACCCTGAGGACCATCTGGGGACTTGCAAAATGTCCGGAGCTTCATATGACAGATGAAGAGCTGCACCTTCTGGTGTCCGGTCATACGGGCAAGGAAAGCTTAAAGCAGCTTACCAAAAGGGAGATCTCACTGGTAGCCGGGGTATTGGCGGAAATGAAGGAATCCACAAAGAGACAGAATCGGAAGGACACTCACCCATCTACACGAGGGAATCCGGCCACGGTGAACCAGCGGAAAAAAGTGTGGAAGCTGGCGCAGGAATTGGGCTGGGACAATCCGGCCAGAGTGGACGGGATGTGCAGGAGAATGTTTCGGGTGGATAAGGTGGAATGGCTGAACTACCGCCAGTGTAGCAAGTTGATTGAAGCGTTGAAGGAGATGGTGGAAAGAAAAGAGGGAAAGGCGGATTGAAAAGGGTGATTTGGGTATGTTTTCTTTTTTTGACCTTTTTTACGGGTATTTGCTGTGTTTCAGTGCGTTTTAAGGGAGGACGGGAAGCTTTCGGCAGCTTGGGGGCAACAGCAAAAATACGGCTTGCGGAGTTTCAGGCTCCAGCATCTCAAAGGATATCTAGGGGAGTTCCTATCAGTGTAAAGCCAGAGAAAAAGGATAGCTGTTGGGATAGTATAGACCTTTTGGCTGTGTGTGTTATGGCAGAAGCGGAAGGAGAGAGTGAGCTGGGAAAGCGTCTGGTGATTGACACGGTGCTGAACAGGACAGCCCATCCGGATTTCCCGAACACCATACAGGAGGTGATTTCCTATCCGAACGCGTTTACCTCTTACTGGGACGGCCGGATGGAGGAGGCGGAGCCGGGACATGATATCTACCGCTTGATATCGGAGGAGCTGCGGAACCGGACCAATGAGGAGGCATTGTATTTTACGGCGGGTGAGTGGCCGGAATATGGAACGCCGTTGGTTCAGGAAGGAGGGCATTTTTTCAGTGGGTAAGCCAGATACAGGGGCAAAGAGTATTAGAGATATATTATCTGAAGTGAGTGAGGATATTTGTGACAATTATTGCAGATTCCGAAACACAGGAGATGAAGAGTATTTGTGCGATATGCTCAGAGAGGGCAGGGAATGTCCTCTTGACAGGCTAAATTAGGATTTAGGCCAGGAGAGGTAAGAATGGAAGAAAGAACGTATAAAATGGGGCAATTAATTTATGGAGTAGAATTTGACATTGCCAATATAGAACATGCAGAAGTCAGTGGTTATTTGTTTATGGCAGAGTGCGGAGATTATATTTTATGTTCTTCCGAATATGTTGATTGCTCCGGAAATTTTAAGAGACAGCTTAAGGAGATGTATTTAGAATCGGTCAACAATTATGGGGTTGAAATCCATATGTTACACAAAAAATGGACGTTTCCTACGATTGAGGAAGCAGATCTAGAACTTAAAAAGTTACTGTTGGATAACTAGGAGAGAAAAATGAGTGAATGGAAAGTAATGCTTAATGTAAATTTTTATCAGGTGTGGCGTCAGACCCGGCCTCTTCGTCCAGGAGAACCTATGCACAGTGGTGTCCGGGAGACGAGAGGATATTTTGAAACAGAATCAGAGGCTCAGGCGTATGCGGACAAACTAAATATGGAAGATGCGGCACTAAACTGAAATTTAGGAGAAAACGTGATGGCGAAACATAAAAGAATGACCGTTAAGGAAAAGCGCGAGCGCGCGGAAGTTAAGAAGCAGTTACAGAAAGAAGGGTTTCTTCCTCCAAATAAGACGCGCCTGAACCGGAAGAAATACATCGAAGATGCACGGGAAGCCTGGAACAATCGGAGTAGTGATTGTTATGTGTGGGATCTCTATCTTCTGGATGCAATCGGAATTATGCTTGGAAAAACAGAAGGAAATTCCTGCCGAGCGTCCCCGGAGGCGGTCGGAGTGGCAAAGACGCTGCTCCTTGCGCTTAGAATCAAACAGTTCCATGAAGAACGGAAAGAAAGGGGTGAGCATGAATATACGGTTGGCGAGTGGTACGAGTATATAAAGGATATTCTGAACGCCTAGAAAGGAGGAGCTATGAGAACAGAATACAAGAAGATGACCAGCCACGGTTCGGTCAGCATTCCGGTGGCCATGCGCAGAGCGTTGGACATTGAAGCAAAAGATCCGCTGATGCTGGAGGAGAAAGGGGGACAGATTGTAATTACCCCGTATACCCGGCGCTGCCACTTCTGCAGCACGGTGGAGGATGTGCAGGAATTTCAGGGGAAAGGAATCTGTAAGGCGTGCGCCTTAATGCTTATGGAGCAGTTAGGAGGGAAAACATGATGAATCAAGAACAGAAGCAGCCGTCAAAAATGACCAATGAAGAGCTTGTGAAGGCGTGCATCCGGCTGGACGGCATACAGAAAGAGCTTCGAAGCGAGATGAATGGCTGTAAGGCAGAGCTTCAGGCAAGGGGCCTGGCGGTTATGGAGGACCATAACATAAAGTATATCAAGTTTTACGGCGGAGGAGGCAGCGCGGCCATTATGGACAGCATGAGCCTGGATATTTTGAATCCGGACAAGCTGAAGGAGCTTGTAGGAGAAGGGGTCTACCGAATGAAAGTAAAAGAGGAGACGAAAACATCCTACAAATTTGAACCAAAATTCGAGCGCGCCCTGAAAGCGATTTTCACCGGCGACTATACGTTTGAGCATACGCTGGCGGAGTTTCTGGATGAAATGAGCATCAAACCGGACGAAAAGCAGAAAAAGCTTCTCCTCAAAAAGCTGAAGGGTGAGTTTGAAAAAGACAGGGAAACGCTCCGGTCAGTCCTGCTTCCTGCCGGATATGAAGAAGAGCCTGATTTTGACGTGGAACTCTGGTACATATACCGCATTAAGAACGGGGAGCTGATACGGGCATTTCTTCCGGAGGAGATGCTTGATAGCACAATAGCATCTGTTAAGAAAAGCATATTAGTAGAAACAAAAACATCCATCACATTAGACTATAACACAGACAAACAGGAGGAATAAGATCATGGAAGAGACAAGAGAAATGAACGGCGCAATCGAAGAAGAAATCAATGAGGCTGACGGCCAGCCCATTTATCACGCAGAGGAAGGGGAGGAATAGACATGGGAAAGAAAAGAATCTGTCTGGATGCAGGCCATTACGGAAAATATAACGCTTCACCGGTGGTTCCTGGGTATTATGAATCGGACATGGCGTGGAAGCTTCACCTGATGCAGAAGGAGCTTCTGGAAGGATATGGCTTTGAAGTCATCACCACGAGGGACAGCCAGGCGGCGGACAGAAAGCTTTATGACCGAGGGTATGCGGCCAAGGGATGCGTGCTTTTTATCAGCAGTCATTCCAACGCCTGCGGTGTGGAAGGCGTGGACTATCCGGTGGTATACCGAAGTTTTGATAACCGGGGAAACAGCGATGAATTGGCAAAGAAGCTGGCTGTGGTCATTGGGGAAGTTATGGGAACAAAACAGGCCGGAAGGGCAGCTTTAAGAAAGGGGGCTTCCGGAGGGGAATATTACGGGGTGCTCCGCGGAGCAAGAGAGGCCGGGCTTTCCGATTATTACATATTGGAACATTCCTTCCATACAAATGCCGCCATGACCCGCTGGCTTATGGAGGAGGGCAATCTTAGAAAGCTTGCGGAAGCGGAGTGCCGCGTGATTGCGGAGCATTATGGAATGACAAAGGATGAAAAAGAGACTGATTCCGGCAGGAATGACCTGACTAAGATTACGGGAAAGGCCGAAGCCACGGCGGAGCAGATGGCCGCATATGTCAAGTCAAAGAACGGCAGCGTTCCCCAAAGCGTCCTGGACATGATTCCTTTGTATCTGTCCGAAGGCGAGGCCGAGAACATCCGCGGAGACATCGCCTTCGCCCAGAGCTGTATTGAGACAGGGAACTTTACCTTTGCCGGAAGCGCAGTGGAGCTGTCGCAGAATAACTTTTGTGGTATGGGTGTGACAGAAAAGGGTATGAAGGGCAACAGCTTTGAAACGCCAAAGCTTGGCATCCGGGCACAGATTCAGCACCTCAAAGCCTATGCCAACACGGCAAAGCTTAAGCAGGACCGCATAGATCCGCGCTTTGAATTTGTCACCAGAGGCTGCGCCCCTTACGTGGAGTATCTTGGCATCCAGGAGAACCCCAAAGGAAAGGGATGGGCTGCGGGGGCCGGATACGGCAAAAAGATACTGGCGGTTCTGGCATCCATTTTGTCCATAGGGAAAAGCACGGAAAATCCGGAACCGTCCCGGCCATCCGGCATCCCCAGGAAGAAGAGGACAAGAAAGAGCCTGACGGATTGTACAAGGTAACAACTTCTTGTGACGCCTTAAATATCCGTTCCGGTCCTGGAACAAAATATACCGTCTGCGGTGCCATCCGGGAGAAACCGAGAGAGAAAAAGCATTATACAATCGTGGAAGAACGGAATGGATGGGGAAGGCTGCTTTCCGGGGCGGGCTGGATCAGCCTTGCATATACGGCCAAGGTACTGGCGGAAACTTATGTTGTAACCACCACCTGCGACATTTTGAATATCCGTTCCGGCCCCGGAACGCAGTACCGGGCATTAGGGGCCATTCGAGAAAGGGCAGGAGAAAAGAAAGAGTATACGATTGTGGGGGAAGAAAACGGATGGGGAAAGCTGCTTTCCGGAGCAGGCTGGATCTCCCTCAAATACACAAGGAAGGTATCCTGAAAACAGGAAGAAAGGAAGGCAGGGTATGGATAAGCTGGAGCAGGAGCTGATCGCGGATACAACGATAGAGGACATCGCGGAGCGTTACCGTCCCGTAGTGGAAATTGTGGGTATTGAGAAGTATATTGAAGTCAGCCGGTACGCAATGGGTGATGAAGTGTATTTCCCGAAGCCGGAGACGCTCCTGGCTCCGGCCCGAAACCGGAGAATCCGAAAGGAGTATGATGGCTTTAACACAAAGGAGCTGGCACAGAGATACAACCTTACGCTCCCGCAGATTCACGCAATTTTAAAAGATGAACCCATACCGGGACAGATGAATCTTATGGAATTTTTGGAGCCTACATAAAAGGCTTTCCGGAAAATACTTTCGGAAAATACTTCCCCTAAACACTTCATAGAAAGACTGTTACCCTAAGAGCATAGCTTACGCTATGCTCTGTTGTTTTGTCAGAACGAGAAAAGGAGGAATCAATTATGACCGTTATGATGGAGTTATTTTTACAGATTGTGCCCTATATCGGGCTGCTGGCCGTTACCGTGTCAGTGATAACGGAAGGGCTAAAGGCCGTTCCGAAGCTGAACGCCATGCCGACAAAGCTTCTGGTGTACCTGGTAGCTCTGGTTCTTACGCCCCTGGCATATATAGCGGCAATGGCCTGGTATAAAAGGCCGATTGAGTGGTTTGTGGTGTTTGCCTGTTTCATAGCTGCGTTTTTTGTTGCAAAGGTATCCATGAACGGCTGGGAGGACATTGTGGAAATTGCAAAAAGATGCATCCCTAAAAAGCATTTGGAGGATGGCCAATGAGTGCCCCGGGGGTTTTAATGTTCCTGACCGCCGTACGGAATCCTTCCGGTGCTGTTTATCTGGGGCAGGAGCAGTTTATTACCCTGACCGTCGTTATCGGGATTCTGGGAGCCATCCTTGTCTTTCTTCTGAAGCATCAATTCTCGGAGATGGTGGGAGCTATCCATGATTCCGGACAGGAGCTTCAGAGTGTCAAAGAAGAGTTGAGCGAAAGGATTTCATCCAGCCATGCGGGGCTGGAAAAGGAGCTGCGAAAACAAATCAAAGAGATGAATGACGAAACAAACAGGCGTATTGACAAGCTGGAGGAACGGACGGAAGGGGATATTGCAGGCATAAAAAAAGAAATCGGGGATATCAAAGGAGACTTTGCCACATCTTTTGTGCTGCGGGAGGACTTCTTTCGTTCCATGAATGGAGTTGAGGACCAGGTGAAGGAATCCTCAAGAAAGATAGATCAGGTGCTGCTCCTGATAAATGAGAAGAAGGGGTGAGAGGATTGAACGAGCAGGAACGGGCAGAGGTACAGCAGAACAAAGCGATCCGGGGATATATTATCCGCAGCCTGGTAAAAGGCTACAACAATACGGCTTTGATCCGCCAGATTACCAATGCCATGATGGCGGAGGGCTTGATTATCTCTCCGGACATCGGCAAATATTTGGATTACTTGGAGGATGCCGGATATATTGAGTTTACGAATAGGAAGGTAAATGCCTACAATGCCTATTCTAAGGATACGGTGATTAAGCTGACCAAGGAAGGCGTAGATCTGGCAGAAGGGACCATTGAGGATGCAGGGGTTGATATCTGATGGCAAAGAAACGGACAAAGACCCGGATTACCTCCAAGATTGACGAGCTGCCGGAAGAGCTTAAAAACCGGGTGGATATTCTTCTGATGGATACCTCCAATACATATCAGTATATTTCCGAGATTTTAAAGAGCGAAGGCTATGCCATCAGCAAGTCAAGCGTGGGCCGTTATGCCATGCGGAGCAATACGGCCATGCAGCGGCTTTTGGAAGCAAAGGAGCAGACGGAGAAGCTGGTGGCTGTTGTCCGAAAGAATCCGGATGCCGATTACACGGAGGCGGCTATGGTCATGCTGATGGACGGTTTAATCAATAAGCTGGCCACGGCAGAGGATGAATTTGACCAGATGCCTCTTGATAAGGCGGGGAGGCTGATTACCTCCCTTTCCAGGACGAAGGTTTATAAGGACCGGGTGCGCCAGGATATGCAGAAGAAGGCGGATCTTGCGTTTAAAGAGCTGGAAAGCTCCATGATGAAGGTGATCAAAGAGGACGAGGTTTCCAGAGCGGCAATGCAGGAGATTATAAAAAGAGCAAAGGAACGGATGGTGTCGGATGATACGAATGGAAGATTATCTTAAGACCTGGGAACAGGAGCTGTCCGAAGTAGATGAAGAAGCATTAAGCAATGAAGAATACCAAAGGGAATTGTTTGAAGAATATGTCTTAAGAAAGACCGATCACATGGAAGAGCGCCGGGAACTGGCAAAGCGTTACCGAGCCGGCGGGGAGCTGCTTGGAGAGCATGGGTTAAGAAAGGAACTGGCAGCCTTTGATCTTGGGTATTTCGGCAGGGCTTACCTTAAGCATTACTTTTTCCGGAAATCTCCGGCTTTCCATGAAGAGCTGGACGAGATATGGACAAAAGGCGTTTTAAAGGAAAAGAACCCGGCAAAGCAGGCGAAGGAAATCAGCAGGGCGGATGGAAGCCACAGCGCAACTGCGGCCCCCAGAGGACATGCCAAATCAACAAATTTCACCTTTAAGGACGATCTTCACGCGGTTCTCTATGGCTACAAGCATTACATCCTGATTTTGTCGGATTCTTCCGACCAGGCCGAGGGCTTTTTGGATGACATTAAGACAGAGCTGGAGGACAACGGGAATATTATCATGGATTTTGGCTCCTTAAAGGGGGACAAAGCCTGGCGGAACAATGTCATACTTACGAAAAATAACATAAAAGTAGAAGCAATCGGCTCCGGCAAGAAAATCAGGGGACGGAGGCACCGGAACTGGAGGCCGGATCTGATTGTACTGGACGACGTGGAGAATGACGAGAATGTGACAACACCGGAGCAGAGGCGGAAGCTTAAGAACTGGTTTTATAAGGCGGTGTCAAAGGCAGGGGATACCTACACAGATATCATGTATATCGGAACCATATTACATTATGATTCCCTTCTGTCGGATGTTCTTTTGAGGCCAAACTATAAGTCAAAGAAGTACCGGGCGGTCATCAGCGAAGCAAAAAATCAGAAGCTCTGGGAACAATGGGAGGCCATTTATATCAATCTGTTTGACGAAGAGCATGAGAAAAACGCGGAAACCTTCTACAAAGCTCACGAGGAAGAAATGCTGGAGGGCGCGGAAGTTCTCTGGGAAGAAAAATGGTCCTATTGTGATTTGATGAAGGCCCGCATCAATGAAGGGGAAGCTTCCTTTAATTCGGAGATGCAGAATGAACCCATTGATCCGGATAACGCCATGTTCCAGGAGGAATGGTTTGATTTCTATGAAGATGGGGAGATTGATTTTAAAAATCCGGAATTTATCCTTGTGGGGGCGAATGACCCTTCCCTTGGGAAAAACAAAAAGGCGGACACCTCCAGCATTATCGGGCTGATGCTGAGTACCAGGAGCGGCTATATGTACGTGGCGGAGGCGGATGTAGAAAAGCGGAAGCCGGATGTCATTATTGCGGATGTGATTGAGATGCACAGGCGGATGAAGCGCGAGTACGGCAAGGGATTCTATAAATTTGGCGTGGAGACGGTACAGTTCCAGTATTTTTTTAAAGAGGTTATGGCAGAGAAGGCCAGGGAATCCGGGGAGTATATTCCCATTGAAGAGATTCAAAGTGTTCAAAATAAGATGCTGCGTATTGAATCCCTGCAGCCGCTTGTGAAAAACAAATATATCAAATTTAACAGAAAACACAAAGCACTGTTAAAGCAGCTTATGGAGTATCCAATGAGTAAAAATGACGATGCACCTGACGGCCTTCAGATGGCCGTGTCGCTGGCACAGGTAATCAGAGCCGTTGCCGGAAAGATTGTTTACCAGACCATATCCAGGAAAAAGGCAAGCTTTCGAAAGGGGGCCTATTAATGTCAAAAAAGAAGAAAAACAAAAAGCCCTACGAGCCGGAAAAGGATACCGGACAAAAGGCCCCGGTCCGCGTCCGGATCGCCGCAGGGGATGTCAATGACAAATATTCCAATTATCCAAGCTCCGGTTTAACTCCCGTTCGGCTGGCTCGGATCTTCCGGGCGGCGGATGAAGGGGACGTACTTTTACAGATGGAACTCTTTGAGGACATGGAGGAAAAGGACACCCATCTGTTTTCACAGCTTCAGACAAGGAAGCTTGCGGTTACGGGGCTTGACTGGGAGGTACAGCCTTATTCGGAAGGGACGTTTGACAAAGAGGTAGCGGCATTTGTGGAGAAGGAGCTAAACGATTTTGAGAGGCTCAATGACATCTTTATGGATATGCTGGATGCCGTTGGAAAGGGAATCGGTATCCTGGAAATAGACTGGGATGTGCGGGATGGTTTTCACATAATTCGGGACATAGAATGGGTACACCCCAAAAAACTTATCTGGGACAGCATAACGGACGAGCTGAAAATTTGTACCAGAGATTTTCCGGCAGGAACGCCGTTCCCTAAGAATAAATTTGTCATACATAAATACAAGGCGAAATCCGGACATGATTCCAGAGCCGGAATCTTGCGAGTCATTTCCTGGATGTATCTGTTTAAAAATTATACCTTGAAGGATTGGGTGAGCTTCTGCGAGGTATTCGGGATGCCGATCCGTCTGGGAAAGTACAGCCAGGCAGCCAGCGAGGATGATAAGAGGCAGCTTATGGAAGCAATCTATAGGATTGGCACGGATGCTGCAGGGATGATTCCGGACAGCGCGGTAATCGAGTTTATTGAATCCAATAAAACCACATCCGCAGAGATTTATGAGCGACTGGCCAGGTACTGTGACGAACAGATTTCCAAGGCGGTTCTGGGGCAGACCCTTACGGCGGATTCCGGAGGCGGTTCTTACGCGCAAGGAAAGGTCCATAACGATGTACGCAAGGACTTGACGGTGGCGGATGCCAAAGCATTGGCGGCAACCGTCCGGCGTGATATCATCGGCCCGCTGGTGGAATATAACTTTGGTCCTGATGTCAGTCTCCCGAAGTTTGAATTTGACTGCCAGGAGGCGGAGGATCTAAAAGAAACCATTGAAATCTACCGAACGCTTGCCTGTGACATGGGGCTTAAGATACCATCGCAGCATGTATATGAAAAGTTTAATATTCCAAAGCCAAAGGAAGGAGAAGAGCTTCTGGAGGCGAAAACGGGCGGCGGGGTTCTTCCGGCGGATAGCCAGACAACCATGAAAGAAGGCGTGACAGCCCAAAAAGCAGATGTGGGGCAAGAGCAGATAGATCGGATGGCGGAGCAAGCAAAGACATACGCAGCCAAAAGCTTTGAAAAAATGTTCCGGCCGATTTTGGAGCGTCTTGAGCAGTCCGACGATTTAGGCACTTTCCGGGAGGCGTTAAAGGACAGGGAGCAGCTCCGCGGCCTGTATCAAGAGATGAATGAAACGGAGCTGGAGGATTTGATTGCACAGGGCCTGTACCTGTCGGAGCTGATAGGGAGGGCTGCTTTAGATGAAGGGTGAGGTTCGCTTCGGCAGCACGGAGGAGCTGGTCTTTGAAGAGGCTGTGGAATTTTTAAAAACAAAAACGCCCCTTCCGTCAGAGGTTTATGGGGCTTTGGCGGATGCGTGTAAGGCAAAGGCTTTCCGTGTGGCAGGTTATACAAGTATTGAACTTCTAGGGAAGTTTTTAGAGGCTTTAACGGAAGCCGTGGAACAGGGAATGACCAAAGAAGCGTTTCAGGAGGATATGAACCGATTTCTGGATGAGCAAGGGTATAAAGGGCTGAATCCCTGGAGAGCGGACGTCATCTTCAGGACCAACCTCCAGACAGCATATAACGTCGGCCATTATAAGGCGATGACGGAGGATACGGCCAAGAAGCTGCGTCCCTATTGGCAGTATAAGACTGCAGCCGACGGCCATGTGCGGGAATCCCATGCAGTTATGGAGGGAAGAGTATACCGGGCGGATGACCCTATATGGGATGTCTGGTATCCGCCTAACGGCTTCCGGTGTCGGTGCCTGGTTGTATCCTTAAGCCAAGCCCAGGTAAATGCAAGGGGCCTTAAGGTGGAGCGTGAGCCGCCTGTGGAGCTGGACTTTGAAACAGGTGAGCTAAAACCCTTGTTTCCGGATAAAGGTTTTTCCGGCAATCCGGCAAAAGCAGAGTGGAAAGCGGACCTTTCCGGATTGCCGGAGCAGCTAAAGGAGCTTTATAAGGGACGGAAGCCTGAAAGCTCCAAATCAAAGCCGGAAGCCTAAAACGTAGAATTTCAGGGGCATGCGGATAACGCCCCGTTATAACGCGTTATAACGGTGTTTACGGGCAAAAGAAAGAGGGATCTATGAGAAAATATACGGTGTGCGCCATGACGGGCGGCGATCTGGAGGGCGTACCCTCCGAAATTAAGCTGATTCCCCTTGGGACGATTAAGAGCCAGAAGGGAACCTTTTGGGCAGACGAAGAGAGCTTCCGTCTGATTAAGGAAAGGTTTGAGAACCGGAAGCTGGATTTGGTGATTGACTATGAGCACCAGACCTTAAAGGATGTACAGGCTCCGGCTTCCGGATGGATCAAGGATCTGCGCCTGGGGGAAGATGCAATTATTGCAAAGGTGGATTGGACGGAACGGGCGAAGGAATACTTGAAAAATAAGGAATATAGGTATTTGTCTCCTGTGATCATTTCCAGAAATTCTGACAAAAAGGTAATTGGTGTGCACAGTGCTGCTTTAACCAATACCCCGGCTATTGACGGGATGTTTGCAATTGCCAACTCCCTGGATATAGAGGATATAGAACAAGGAGGAAACGAAATGGATTTACAAAAAGTATTGGAGCTTTTGGGCTTAGGTCCGGAAACGAGCGAAGAAGAGGCGCTTACAGCTATTGGAAAGCTTCAGGAGGCGGCCAGGGCTGCGGAAAAGAAGGAGGAGCCGAAGACGGAAGGGGAAGGCGGGGAGGAGCTGGTGGCGAACAGCACCATTCTTTCCCTGCTGGGCCTGAAAGAAACGGCAAAAACAGAGGACGTGGCGGCAGCCATTACAGGGCTTAAGGCTGCGCCGGATGTTGCAAAGGAGCTGACGGCCTTGAAAGAAAAAATGGAGCTAAAAGAAGCTTCCGAAGCGGTTTATGATGCATTAAAAGCGGGAAAGCTTGCGGCGGCACAGAAGGATTGGGCTATGGAGTATGCCTTAAAGGATTTAAAGGGCTTTCAGGCATTTGTTTCGAAAGCGCCTGTAGTAGTGCCAATGGAAAAGCTGCAGCTTCAGGATGCAAAGGAAAGGGGCACGCTTTTGGATGATGCGGCTCTTACGGCCTGCAAGCTGCTGGGCGTGTCCAAAGAGGATGTAGAGAAATACGGAAAGGTGGAATGAAGAAATGGCGAAGCTTACAAATGTCAGGGATACGGTGGAGATTGCCAATCATGCCAGCAGGCTGCAGCTTCCGGTTAAGGCGGGAGCCGTGATTTATCAGGGGGCTTTTGTGGCGGTAGATGCTTCCGGTATGGCGGTTCCGGCACAGAAAGCGGAAGGGCTGCGCGCAGCCGGAAGAGCTGAGGAGACGGCTGATAACCAAAACGGCGCGGATGGCGAATGTTCAGTGCAGGTAAAGCGCGGAGTGTTTATCTGGAATAATACGGCCACAGCAGCGGACAAAGTGAATGATACACATGTGCTTGGCCCTTGTTATCTGGAGGATGATCAGACGGTAACAGCAAATGGTTTAGGGACTTCCGTTGCCGGAACCGTTATCCGGGTTGGTCCCGAAGGTGTGGCTGTGGAGATTACGCCGGGACCTGGAGCATCAGGTGCAACAGGAGCCGGCGAGTGATAAGGAAGGAGAAAGTGAAATGATTATCAATGGAGCGAATTTAAGAGGTATTTACACGGGCTTTAATACGATTTTTAACAAGGCGTTCAGCGAAGTGGAGCCTTTGTACAAACAGATAGCAACAGTAGTTCCGTCTACAACAGATACGGAGGTTTACGCATGGTTGGGAGATATTCCGGGGATGCGGGAATGGATTGGAGAACGTGAGATCAACAACCTCACCAGTTCGGACTATACGATTAAGAACAGGCCGTTTGAAACAACAATCGGGATTCCGGTAAACGCAATCGAAGATGACAAGCTTGGCTTATACCGCCCGTCGGTAGAACTGCTCGGCCAGTCGGCGGCCTATCATCCGGATGAACTGACCTTTGGAATTTTGAAAAATGGTTTTACCGAAAAGTGCAGCGACGGCCAGCCCTTTTTCTCAAAAGAGCATAAGATAGGGAAAGAAGAGAAAGTATGCTGCAATGCGGGGACAGAGAAGCTCAGCATGGACGCATACATCAAAGCCAGGGCTGCCATGATGAGCCTGACCAACAGTGCAGGGAGGCCGCTGAATCTGATTCCGGATCTTCTGGTAGTTCCCCCGGCCTTGGAAAAAGATGCAAACGACATTTTGGTTGCGGATCTGTTGAACGGGACCAGGAACACCATGCAGGGAACGGCCAAGGTCCTGACTGCGCCGCAGCTGGCAGGGAATGACAGTGCGTGGTATCTGCTTTGCACCAAGCGTCCCATCAAGCCCCTTATTTTCCAGGAGCGTAAAAAACCAAAGTTTGTGTCAAAGACGAAGCTGGAGGATGACAACGTATTTTTTGAGAACCAGTACCTGTACGGCGTAGATTACCGTGGAAATGCAGGCTACGGCTTCTGGCAGATGGCTTACGGCTCGGACGGAACGGTAGCAGGCTGAGGAAAGGAAGGGCATTATGGCATACAGCACAGCGGCGGAGGTTGTGGAAGGGATTAAGGAACAAATGCTTAACGACATCTTAGGCGATGAATACATAGAAGATCCGGAGGAACGAAAAAAGCGGCTGTTACCGCTGGCAGAAGATGCGGTTGCGGATGCAGATGCGGAAATCAACGGATATTTGTCTAAGCGGTATGCCATCCCGATTTTGCCGGTGCCGAAAATCCTGAATAAATTCTCGGTTGATATAGCAATCTATAACCTGGTTTCCAGACGCGGCATCGATGAAAGCGACAGGGAAAAGACGGTGCTCACCCGTTATCAGGCGGCAATCAAATTCCTGCTTGCGGTTGCGGAGGGAAAGATTGGCCTTGGAATTTCGGAGGAATCAGTACAGGATGCGGCGGCCACAGGCTTTCAGGCGAAGTCCTCTCCCCGGCTGTTTTCCAGAGAGAGCATGAGGGGGTGGTGACATGTCATCGGTACGGGTGGAGCTGACAGGAGATACGGACCGGCTTCTTCGAAGGATGTATAAGCTGTCCCACATTGATAAAAAGGGCATTATGAATACATTGGCGGAAAGCATCCGCACTTCCACGGTAGAGCGTTTCACGGAAGAGCGCAGCCCGGAAGGAAAGAAGTGGAAGCCCTCCATACGGGCCAGAGCGGAAGGAGGAAAGACGCTTACCAAGTCGGCAGGGCTTAAAAGTTCCATTCATTCCGAAGCGGGAGAATCCGGATTTGCAGTGGGAACCAATACGATCTATGCGGCTACTCACCAGTTTGGAGCATCCAGAACCATCCGAGCCAGAAGGAAGAAACACCTGCGGTTCCGGGTTGGAGGTCGTTTTGTAAGCGTGAAGGAAGTCCATGTGAATATTCCGGCCAGGCCATTCTTGGGGATCAGCGAAGAGGATCAGCAGGAGATCCGGAACATGCTGCAAACAGTTTTTGAGGAGCAATAAGATGTACAGAGAAAAAGAATATTTAATTGAAAAGCTTAAGGAGGCCGGAATTAACGCACGTATCCATGAATCCATGAAAAGCCTTAAAAGCTCCGGAGAAATTCGGACAAGCGCAGTGATCCGGCATGACGATATACTAACACGCAGCGGCTCAAAAAAAACATACAGAGACCAAGAGGGAGCACAGCGAAAGCGTGTTAAGATTTGGGAGCGGGACACAAAGCTGAAGGTGATTATTGGCGATGCGGTGGAAGAAAAATGTGAAGAACTGTTTACGGCATTTTTGGAAAGGTTGGAGAAAGGAATCTGGATCGAAGGGAACTGGGTTGGAATTGAAGTGGAGGATGTGGAGTGGGTAGACGGAGCGGATTCCATTTTAAAAAGCCGCCTGGCCGTGGAGATGATTATAAGCTTTAAGGGAGGCATCTACAAAGAAACCGGTTATACGGCAATCGGAAATCTGCGGCTGGATGCGGAGAAAGGAGCGGGATGAGAAAGGAAAGCAATGAGCAGCTTCTTGCCATTGAGGAGCTGGAGAAAAAAGAAAAGGTAAATCATGCGGTACATGTGGCAATCTGCAAAAGGCAGGGATGGAATCCCGGAAAACGGGTAAGCCTCGCCGATTATCAGAAAGCCTTGAAGCTGTTTTTGACTACATAGTACAACCTTGCACAGATATGAAACACATGATTCACCGTTATGCAATGTTGTATTAGTCAGGAGGAATGAAGTAAATGTTGAGAGATGTAAGGCATACGGTTACGGACGGGCTTTTGGGCCTGTCCGGGGACCAGGGTGAAGGGGTACATATTAAGATTGGGGTATCTCCGGTAAAAAGCAAAGGCCCGATTATCATTACGGGAACCAGCACGGCAGCTAAGATGAAAGAAAAGTTAGGGCTTTCTCCTTTGGCAGACAGTGTAATGGATTCCTGCGAAAACGGGGCGGGGAAGGTGATCTGTATTCCGGCAGGAGCTTCCGCTAAAGGCACAATAACGGAGGCGGAGAGCAAGTCCGAAGGAACCTGCAGCATGACAGGAGAACCCTACAATGTATTTTCCGTAAAGGTAGAGATGACAGGAAAGGGAGGGCTTAATATGGCAGCCTTCCGTTACACCACGGATGGAGGGGCTTCCTGGTCGGAGGATCTAACCGTTCCGCTTTCCGGAGAATATGAGCTTGCAGGCACGGGCCTTAAGCTTACCTTTGCTCTGGATGAAGGAAAGAGTTTTGCTGTGGGGGACAGCTTTTCCTGGACAACCACAGCTCCCAAGCTGACAGGTCCGGATGTTTTAAAGGCGCTGGACAGCTTAAAGCACTTGAATGTGGAAGCGGAATTTGTGCATATTGTGGGAGGAATGACGCCGGAGCTTTGGGCGGCTGCGTCGGAAGTTCAAAAGGAGATGGCGGAGAGCTATCATAAGGTATTCTTTTTCGTTTTGGAAGCATATGAGCCGGAGGTGGGTGAAGAGCCGGAAGCCTATGTGGAGAGATTGAAGGAGGACAGGAAAAAGGTAAAAAACTATGATATTCAGGTAGTGGCGGCTCGAGGAGTATACACGGGCATGGACGGGCTGACACGGGAAACCAATCTGGCAGGACTGGTCTGTGGGTTTTATGCAAAAACAAAAGTACATAAATCTATTGGAGAGACTGCGGTTATCAGTGTTCAGGAAGGGAAGCTTACCCTTCATCCGGAAGGAATAGAAGAGCATATCGGGGAACTGGATGAAAGTGGTTATCTTACGTTCCGGCAGTATGACGGATTGGCTGGCTATTATGTGACGAATGCCCGGATGATGTCGCCGGAAGGAAGCGATTACCGATATGCGGAGGATGTACGGGTTAAAAACAAAATCATCCGAAAAACCCGTCTGGAAGCGTTAAAGCAGCTCCAGAGTGAGGTGGATTTGTCAGATATAGACGGCGACTTGAAAGCAAAGGCCCAGTTTATTCAGGCCCCCTTAGAGAATATGGTGGAGACCGGAGAGATATCGGCGGTTCAGGTTGATGTACCGGGTGGACAGGACATTCTGAAAACAGAGACGCTGGAGCTTGTGATCCGGTATGTGCCGCGTGGGACTATCCGGGAAATTGTCATAGATCTGGGTGTGAATAATCCGGGTGCGGCGTCATAGGAGGAGGTGCGGTATGTCATTAAGAGTAAACGGAAAAGCCTATGACTGGGGCGATGTGGACGTAAAGATTCCGGGCATGACCCTGATTGTGCAGGAGATCAGCTACGATGACGAGCTGGAAAAGGAAGCGGTTTATGGAAAAGGACCCAAGCCCAGAGGTTATGGCACAGGGAATTATAAGGCATCCGGAAAGCTCTCTATGTTAAAGGATGATTATGATGAACTGATCGAGTACTGTAAGGCCAATGGAATAGCCTTTTACCGGCTTGAGATACCGAAAATCATTGTAAGCTATGCCAATGAAGGCCAGGCTACGGTCAGTGACGTATTGAATAAGGTATCATTTTCCAAGGCGTCCCATAAAGCAGCTCAGGGAGACAAGAGCATGAAAGTGGATTTGGATCTTATGATTGGCGGGACAGTTGAGAGGAACGGTGTGCAGCCGGTTTAGCATAACAAAATATTTGTCAAAACGGAGGAACAAAGAACATGAAATTAAAAGAGTATGAAGGCATGGAAACAGGAACGACAGGCGGGCCGATGGCACAGGAGGCAGCCGGGGAGGAAGAGAGTATTGATAAAGAGGCATTGAAGAAAAAGTATGGGAAGGTGTATCAGATCTCCGCTTCTTTTTCTGAGGATGATGAATCAGAGGATGAGATCAAAGTATCGTTTGTGTTTAAGAAGCCTGTAACAGCTTCTTTAAACAGGTATCTTCGAACAGCCAGCAAGAACATGACAGGCTCCACAACCGCTTTCCTGTTGGACAACATTATTCCGGAGCAGAAGGAAGAGCTGGAGAAAAAGATTAAGGAGTATCCGGCGCTGACAATTGGGATTGGCCAGAAGCTTCTTAACGTACTCGGATTGTCTGACAATATAAATTTAATGAAGCTTTAGAAGCCAGGCTTGGGGAGGTCAGGGAGAACCTCTTTGAATTTGGAGAATTGGAAATCCGGAGGTTCCTGCCTCCTGAGCTTCTAAAGAAACAGCCGGGAGATATGAGCTTAGATGAATTTTTGGAGGTATTGGCAAAGGCAAGGTATCTGGAAGAGGTAGAAGCGCGGATTATAGCAAAGGGAATTGTAGAAGCTTTCGGGGAAGAATAAAGGAAGCCGCAAAAAAGAATGGAATCAAAGCTGCGGCTTCCTTCGGGTAATAAATGAAAGATATACTTTTGTAGCATTTTTTACATTGTTCCAGGTACTTTTTTGAACGGAAACATCCCGGTACATGCCTTTGGTATTTTGAGAACCAAGCCACAGGATGTAAGGAATCGAGTACAGGGTAAGGGGAACAAAGTACAGAAAAGAAATAACGACTCCTAATATGAGTGAAACGCATATTACGGTAAGTGCAAATGCCATAGTCATCCCTCCTTATTAATATTATACCACCAGTTAGGCGGTGAGACAATGAGTTTTGAATCAATATACAGAATGTCGGTTGTATTAAATATGATTGACAATATGAGCAGCCCTATGGGGAACTCTTCCAATCAGATACAGGATACCATATCGAAGCTAGAGGGTATGTCACAGACCTTTGCCGGCATGGCAAAATCCGGAGGCGTGATGACGGTCCTTGGGAGGGAAATTACCGAAGGGGTCCTGGCCCCGGTGGAAGCAACATGGGATACCAAGCAGGCGCTTGGAGAACTGGCATCCCTGGGGGTAAAGGATCTGGAAGCCGTAGAATTGGCGGCGAAGAGCTTTTCCGATCAATGGAGAGGAACGACAAAATCAGATTTTATTACGGCTGCTTATGATATTAAATCAGGCATCGCCTCTTTAACGGATGAAGGGATTGCGGATTATACAAGGCTGGCAGGACTGACAGCTACGGCCACAAAAGCAACAACCACGGAGATGACAAGCCTTTTTGCTACCGGATACGGAATTTATAAGAATTATTATTCGGAGCTTTCCGATCTGGAATTTGGCCAGATGTTTTCTGCCGGAATCGCGGATTCCGTCCGCCAGTTTAAAACAACGGGATCGGATATGGCCTCCGCAATCCAGAACCTGGGGGCGTCTGCCACAACAGCCAACGTACCGTTGGAGGAGCAGCTTGCAATTTTAGGAATGCTCCAGGCTACCATGCCGGGAGCGGAAGCGGGAACCAAGTACAAAGCCTTTCTTCGTTCCGCGGCCAAAGGCGGTGAGGAGCTGGGACTAAGCTTTCTGGATGTAAATAACAATCTGAAATCCGTACCGGAGATCCTGGATCAGCTTCGGATGAAGTTTGGCGACACAATGGATGCGGCGGAGAAGCTGGAGCTGCAAAAAGCGTTTGGGGACACGGAAGCCGTTCAGATGATTGACCTTCTGTACAATAAGACAGGTGATTTACAAACAAATATTATGAATCTGTATGGCACCATGCAGACTGGTGAAGGGGCGGCAACAGCTATGGCAGATGCCATCAACAGCACGGACCCGTCCAAGTATGAAGTTCTGAAGCAGAAACTGCATAACATTGGGGAAACCATCGGAAACACGGTACAGCCCCAGGTGGATCAGTATTTAGGCAAAGCCGGCGAGCTTATTGACAAGGCAGGGGAATGGGTTGAGAATCATCAAATTTTGGTGAGCTGGCTGATGCGTATTACGGCAGTTATCGGAATTGTTATCATGGTATGCGGCAGCCTGATTACGGTTGTTGGCGGAGTGGGCCTTTTGTTTACCAGAACCGGAACCATCGTTTTAACCTTTGCAGGACATTTAAGAAAGCTCCCTGGGATGTTTGAAACCTTGTATATCAAAGCTCTTTATGCGGGCGACACAGTTCGGGCGGCTTTTATAAAGATTCGTTCCGGAGGTTCTGCAGCAGTTGCCGGTGTCGGGAATGTAGTAAGGTCCATAGGGACATTTGCCAAGACAGCCGCTGTCAGCGGAGTGACGGCGGCGAAGAATTTTGTTCTTGGTATGGCAGGCATGGCAAAGCAGGCCGTTACAACAGCAGTAACAGCTATGCCGGGGCTGATAGCGTCAGTCTGGGCCTTTACGGCCGCACTTTTGGCAAACCCGATTACTTGGATTGTAATTGGAATTGTGGCATTGATTGCCGCGCTGATTGCTTTATATAAGAACTGGGACACGGTAGTAGCCTTTATTAAAAATATATTCAGTAACTTTGTGAATGGAATTAAGGAAGGGATTGATTGGATTTTGAATAAGTTTCAGTCACTGCCCCTGGGCGTGCAGATTGCATTGGCCGCCATGTTCCCCATTATTGGGATTCCGCTGCTAATCATGAGTAACTGGGAGGCGATTACAGGATTTTTCGGAAACCTGTGGACCAACGTAAAAACGAAATTTACCGATGGAATCCAGAGCATTAAGGACTTTTTCAGGGGGCTTCCGGAATGGTTCCGGGAATCCGGCAGGAAAATCATTGAAACCTTTACCAGCGGCATTATGAGCGCAATAGCATCTCCGGCAAAGGCAGTAAAGGACGGGCTTCAGAAGGTGCGGAACCTGCTCCCGTTCTCGGATGCGAAAGAGGGGCCTTTATCCACTCTGACTTTATCTGGACGGCGTATGCTGGAAACCGTGTCAACCGGGATTGATTTAAGCTCCGATCTGCCTGCGGAACGGGTGCAGGAATCCTTGGGGAAGATTGAGCTTTCCGGCAAAAAGCTTGGGAAGGTACAGTTTGGCGGCGATGAAGCAGGCGGACAGCCGGAAGAGAAGAAAGGGAAAACCTTCGTTATAGAAAAACTTTTCTTAAGTGTGAGCATGAAGGAGCTGGAAGATCTCCGGAAGCTTAAAAAGCTGCTTGAAGAGGTAGAGGATTATGCAAACAGTGAATATGAAGGAGACGGGTTTGAACCGGAACCGGCATAAGGAGGGAGGAAGTTGATCTATGTAGATGATAATACAATCAAGGTGGGAGGCGTAGTCCTCCCCGGCCTTTATAAAAGCCTGGAGATAAAAACCGAGGCGAAGGTGGAGGAGCAGGAGGTAGAGGGCAGCACGGCCAAGCCAAAGCAGGCAACAGGCTATGAAGATGCCAAGATTACGTTGGAGATCACTTTGGAGGACAGCCCCGGAAATGCAAAGGAGGACAAGCTGGAACAGATTCAGGCGTTGTTCCGGCGGTCCGGTCAGGCGGAACCGGAGGTGCACCAGATTGTAAATGAGCATACCTCCAAGCGAGGTGTGTCTAGTGTGATATTTAAAAGCCTTAGCACAAAAGAAACAAACAAAAAAGAGGAGATAACCGTCAGCATTGAATTTTGGGAATATGTTCCCATGACGATTACGGCAACAAAGGGAAGAGCGGCGGGGACTTCCTCGGAAGCTTCAGAAGGTACAGTCAGTCAGCCGTCAGACGGATGGAGCAAATATTTGGGAAGCAGAGGCACGGCACCCAAAATATCAAATAAGCTTTCCGATTCTCCGGCCGTAGACAATGAGCAGTTTCGAACAGCAGGGCAGTTGATCCTGGGAGGTATGCAATGAAAGGACAGGAGTTATTTTACCCGAAGTTGGAAGCTAGAATCGGCTCTTACTGTTTTACATCCGGAATAGCTCTGGAAATTTATTCGGATCAAAAAAGTGTTTATGACTGGGCGAAGGTAAAGTTCACCAAAGAATTTCAAGATTCCGTCAGCTTAAACCGGATGGAAGAGGCGGAGCTTAAGCTTGGATATTCAAATACGTTTCAAACCGTATTTTCGGGATATGTGACAAAAAACTATAACCATGCTTCGGGGGCGGATGAAATATTACTGAAGGATGAAATGCTGAAGCTGGGAGAAACTTATATTACAAATACATTTTTGGATACGGTTCCCCAAGAGATTGCGTCATATGCACTTAGTCAGGCAGGGATCACTTCTATGGAGCTTGTGACGGACCGGTATTTGCCGAAATTGCGAGTTCCGGTTGTGAAGAAATCCGTTCCGGAGCTTCTGAAATATTTGCAGGATATCTGGAACATGGGCGATCTTACGGCCTGCATCCGGGATAAGGTGTTTTATTGGGGAGTTACACCGCCGCAGAAAAAAACCTATCAATTTACTTATGGGGAAAATATCATTTCCCTTGGACGTGAGAGCAGCTATTGGGAGCTTGAGACAGTCTCCATGCCGGATATACGCCACAGCGACATGATACGGATAAGCCATCCGAAAATCACCGGAAGCTTTGAAGTAAAGAAGATGCGTTTTATGACCGGAGACCGCGGGTTTATCCGCACAAGAATTTGTTTTGAAGGGTGAAGAAATGATACAGGAAATGATGCGGGCGATGTTAAAGAAGATTCCGGAAGAATATCCGCATTTACAGCACCCGGCCGTGATAAAAGCCCGAATAACCGGAAGACAGGAAGCCGGGGAATGGGAGGAAAAGCTGGAGGTTACGGACGAGCTTGGGACCAGAGAGTGTGTGCTGAAGCATAAAAAATATTTCTATACGATCCAGGTTTTAAATGATATGGATAACGCGGATGCGGCCTTTCCAATGATTCCGGCAGTCAGCTCCAGGCAGGAGCTAAACATTGGAGAAGTCATTGCGGTAGGCCTTCTTTCCGGAAAACCGGAGCCTGTTATTCTGGGGGTATGTGAATGAACTGGTATACGGATGTAAAGCTGAATGACGAATGGCAGCTTACTCAGGCTACCAACGGCGATGCGCCGCTTGTGTCGGATCTGGATGCGTTTCTGCAAGATGTCAGACTGGAATCCATTACCCAGGAGGGAGAGCTTTTTTATGACAAAGCGTATGGGTGGTCCTTAATGGATTTCCTGCAGGGTTCTGACGATGCATTTAAGATACTGGAAATAAAAGAGCGTGTGAAAAGTAAGCTGGCAGCCAGACCGGAAATAGACACGGAAAGCATTTCCGTAGAGGTAACATTTGAGAAGGACTTACTTTTTATCCATGCATATTTTCAAATATATGGTTTGGATACGGTGCATCGTATTGCGGTATCTTTGAACCGTGTACAGGTGGAGGTGACAATGCTTGATTGACAAAATGATATTGGATGAGGTTCTGCCTGTTCCGGAGCTTAAGGAGCTTAAGGAAGAAAAGATCCGGACACTTAGGGAAGAAGGCTTTTTGATAACAAATTACAATTCGGGCGGAGTTTTCAATATGCTCCTGATGATTATACTGCAGATCCGGATTGAATGTATCCAGCTTTTAAGGGCCGTATTAAACCGTATGTTTGTAAGACACTCGGATGGGGCATGGCTGGAATTAAAGGCTGCGGATTTTTCAAAGACACGCAAGCAGGCGACCAAAACCCAGGGACTTTTAACCTTGTCCAGAGAAGTGCTTGTGGATGGAGACAATCCGGCAGTCCGAATACCAAAGGCCACGGTCTTTAAAACGCCAAAGGATATCAATGGCGAGGAGCTGCGGTATTTCAGCGTAGAGGATGCGGTGCTGCAGAGGGATGCAGGGAGTGTTCAGATTTTGATTGAGGCAGAGAAGGAGGGAAGCAATTACAATGTTCCGGAAGGCCAGATATCAAAATGCCTGGTATATCTGAACGGCATTGATAAAATCGAAAATCAGGAAAAATGGATTATAAAAGAGGGCAGTGATACGGAGACAGACGACAGCTTACGGGCAAGGGTGCTGAACTCATGGGCGGAGCTTTCCACCAGGCCGATTGCTTTGAAGTATAAAAATGTATGTGAGGCTGTGGAAGGCGTGCTGTATGTCCGTGTGGATGACATGCATCCAAGGGGCCAGGGGACGGTGGATATTGTAGTAACCAGCACGGCAGGCGCGGCATCGGAAATGCTGCTGAAGGAGGTAGAAGCAGCGGCTAATTCTATCCGGGGAAGCTATGATAACCTTTTAGTCAAAAGCTCCGAGACGGTAATACAGGATATTGCTTTCGTTCTTACCATTCCGCTGCTGGCGGATGAAGATGAGCTGGAAAATAAGGCGTCCGCTGTGATTATAGACTATTTTAAGATCTCAACGGAACGGGAGCTGAATAAGCTGACACATTTTGATTTGATGTATGCCTTAAAGAGCAGCCTGTCAATTATTAAAAATGTCAAAATAACAGAACCGGCAGAGGATGTTATGTTGGACAATGACAAAGTACTGCTGCTAGGGGCGATTGATATTACCATAGAAAGAGGGTGAGCGGATGAATTTTGGCGAGTATATGTTTTTCCTTTTAACCGCGCCGCTGAAAAAGCATAAGAGCACAAACCAGATCCGGATTTTTCTTAAGGTGATGGGAAGCTTGTTTGATGATACGAAGCAGGATATTTTCCGTATCAGGAGAGAGTGCGGTATTGTTACGGCTTCACGGCCCATGCTTCAGGTACATGGCGAGGATCGGGATATGGTACGGCTTAAGGGGGAGGAAATAGAATACTTCCGGAGGCGTCTGTTAATGAAGGCGATTGTGGCGGAAAAGGCCGGGACGGAAGAGGGAATTTTGTTTGCTCTGAAGGCGCTGGGGTATCAGAACTGTTATATTACACCTGTCTGGAAGGATAATCCGGAGCGGTGGGCGGAGTTTTATCTGCATCTTGACATTGATCTGGATACGGAGCCGCGCCTGGATTTGAAGGTGATTATGGAAGAGGTGCGTAAGGTAAAGGAAGCCAGTGCAAAGCCCAATTATATGCTGCACTATACGACAAGTACAAGGTTTTGCTTTGGCACACGCACTTATAAGAAAAAGGTGATATGCTCCCAGGTGGAGGTGGCCGCATGAAATTTGTATTAACGGAACAGGGAATAGAGCTTCAAGCCAAAGTTGAGGCAGGGCTGCAGCTGGTTATCCATAGGATGGCAGCGTCGTCAGAAATATCAGAAAATCCGCAGAAGCTTACCGTGATTGAGCCGGAATGTCAGGAGCTGCAGATTGACAGCATTACGGCAGACAAAGACCGGGCGGTTATTACGGCGGCGCTTAGCAATATGGGGGTGACAGAAAGCTATATCGTACATCAAATCGGAGTCTATGCGCTGGATGAAAATGGGGATGAATTGCTCTTTATTGTTGGCCAGGATGCAACAGGGGATGAAATCAAAGCAGGGACCGAAGAGGAGAATGTGATAGAGTATAACATTGCCCTTAAGGTATCCAATGCGGAACAGGTGGTATTTAACCGTAACCTGGATGATTATGTCCGGAAGCGTGAGTTTCGGGAGCATGTGGAGGACTATGAAAACCCTCACCGGACAACCAAAGCACAGGTAGGTCTTTCGGAGGTCCCGAATGTTACCACGAATAATCAGACACCTACATGGAGAAGGGCTTCCGAACGTCTGCTTCCGGAGAGCGGTGATACTTTGTCTGTGATATTGGGAAGGATAGAACGTTATTTATTCGATTTGAAAGAGCTTGCTTTTACAGGGAAAGTAAGTTTTGAAAATTTGTCGCAGACATTACAGAATCAGTTACTTGAATATTGTCCGTTTGTAATCATGTATCAGGATATTCCGATTTATGAGCGTAAAAGAGATAAGTTTTACTTGATGGTAACGGATAAAAGAGGCGTTTCCTACAATTATCTCCGAAGCTACGTGCTGATGGGCGAGGATATTCCGCTTGAGGAACGGGAGGAGATGGTTTTATATGGAAGAGAGACACAGGAGCAGACTGTCTTGGAATTGTGGGATCGGCTTTGTATTATGCGGATGTTAGAGTTTGTTGTATTGAGTAATCGGGAGCTGGCTGAAGGTGAAATCAGGGAACAGGAAGTATTTTATTTATATGAAACGGAGGAGAAATACATATGTCAAGAGTAATACGTGAAGAGTTACAGGATAAGGATGGAAACATTCATTATTTACATACGGAGGACTGTATCGTTTTTGGAGGGGATGGAAGGTCGTTAAGGGAGATTATGGGTAATGTCCAATTCGAAGACTATACGGCGGAAGGTACGGAGATTCCGGACGCGGAAACGGCGCTGGAGGGAATTACGAAGGGTAAGAAATGGACGGAGTTGTTTAGTAATATTAAAGCATTTTGTAAAGGCGTAGTGCTTTTGAGCAGGGTGGTGGATAGTGAGAATATTACAGAAGATGGGTATTTGATGTCTGGGAAGAAGTGCTCGGAGATGTTTCAAGAGGTAAGTGTGAAATTACCTACATTTGTTTTAGATGGATCTACTCTAACCATTACTCTTCCAGAGCCAGACACAGAGGAGGTGAAATAATGCCTCTAATTGTTAATGGCAGTCCAATATCTCCAGGCAGTAAAATTTTATGCAACGACATTGATTTACAAAAAATTTATTGCAATGATATTTTGATATGGCAGAAATATACTAATTCAAGTGGCGCTGTATCAGGGTACTTTTCATTTGAGTTTTCTACATCTATGATAGCTAATTCTGCTTCTCCTGGCGACAAAAATGAAACCTATTCAAGAGGTACGATGTCCGGGGATGTACTCTCTTGGGGTTCAAAAGGGGCAATTGTTAAGGCAAACTGTGATTGTAAAGTAACGGTATCCGGCTGGTTAAGCGTAGGGGCCCAAGATGGACCAAAAGCATATAAAGCCTATTATTATAAAAATAATTCTATTGTGTCAAATTTTGCATATGCTTACTTGTCTAGCGTTGGAGCGAGCCGGACTGAAACATTAAAGTATACTATCAATTTAAAAAAGGGAGAGACCTTTTCTGTTCAGGTCGGTCAAGCAGAATCAAGTAAAGGGCGGCTTGGTTGTAGTTCTAACATAACTTTTGTCGGTGAACCTGTTTAGCTGTATACATGGACAGCTTCATTTTTTAAGTTTTGTTGCAACCGTGATCCGATCAAATTTTTATAAAATGCTATGATATTCGCCTCCACATATACACAGACAGATAAGGTGGCATGTTATTATGGGCGGCTGAGTTACCAGCATTCGAAAGTTTGGCTTGATTAGTGATAGTTCCATTATTACTCTCGGGAGCACTTAAATTTTTTACTCCTGCCCAACCCATAAGGCCACCTGCATTGGTGATACTATGACTATGGCTTGGCATTTCAGCTACAGTCAATTTATGAGTGGCTTCTCCGCCTGTTTCCTCAGCCTTATAAGTATTGCTGGCCGCCAGAAGGAACCGCCCTTCAATCCGTTCCCAGGTCCCTCCAAATAGCAAGGAAGGGTCTGTGGAATCAAGCGACATATAAATACTCCCAACCGGATGCAATTTCACATTTACATCTTAAAACATTTTTATAAAGAAAGGATTTAATAAAATTATGAATGAAAGAATTAAAATTAATGACAAAATTTATTTTGGAACTATCAAAAAGATTGATATAAATAAAGTGAAAGTATTGTTTGAAAAAAATATACCAAAACCGGAGCGGCTACAAAACGGATTTTATTTGGTTGATAGTAAAGAAAGAATCTATGGTGACTTTACTGACTTTAATACTATATTTAAACAAATAGAAGCCGGTTATATTTTAAGTAATGATCAAACTGTTTATATGGAACCTGAAAAGTTAGAAATTCCAGAGCTATCGCAGGAGGAGTTGAAAGAACAAGAATTACAACAAAAAATCATAGAAAAACAGAATGAAATAGATTGCTTAAAGGACACGCTGCAGTCATCAGATTACAAAATTATCAAAGGGTATGAGTATTCTCTTGCAGATAAAGTGTGTGAATATGATTTTATAACATTACATGAAGAAAGGCAGGAAATAAGGGATAGGATAAATGAAAAAGAGGCAGAGCTATCAAATTTAATGAACTAATTTTAATTCCAACCTAAATAATGTCCCCAATTATTTTAGGAAAGAAGGAATGAAACAATGGATAGTTTTATAAGTTGGATTGGCGGCAAAAAAATACTTCGCAAGAAAATTATTGAGCAGTTTCCGGAGTATGGTACATATGAAAGATATGTCGAGGTTTTTGGCGGAGCAGGATGGGTCTTGTTTTCTTTAGAAAGACATGCTCAGATAGAAGTATATAATGATATAAATGGAAATTTGATCAATTTATTTCGTTGTATTAAATATCATTCTAAGGCAGTTCAAGAAGAATTAAAGTATACTTTTAGCTCCAGAGAACAATTTTTTGATTCAAAAGAGCAATTGGAGCTTAGAGGAATGACAGATATTCAAAAGGCAGCAAGATTTTATATATTAATTAAAGAAAGCTTTGGTTCAGATTTACGTTCTTATGGCTTACGATCTCGTAATATGGAAAAAGCGGTAGAATACCTGGACAAAATTTCAAAACGATTGAATAAAGTAGTCATTGAAAATTTAGACTTTCAAAGGGTTCTTCATAACTACGACAGAAAAAATACTTTATTTTATCTTGACCCACCATACTATGAGGCGGAAAAGTATTATTTGGACAAATTTTTTCTAGAGGATCATATAAGATTAAAGGAGAATTTAGATAAGATTAAAGGAAAGTTTGTTTTGTCATATAATGATTGTGAGTATATACGGAATCTCTATAACAAATATAATATAATTGAAATAGAGAGAGTGAATAATTTGGTAAATAGAGATAGTAGACCTTGTTTTAAAGAGCTTATTATTAAAAACTTTTAGTAACGTTTTTCGATATAAAATATCAAAAACCATAATAATAAAACGGATTGTGATAATATTTATCAGGGGCATTATTATGGTTAAGATTCATTTATCAAAGCTTCTGGGTGAAAGGCGCATGTCGCAAAAAGAATTATCAGAGTTAACCGGAATAAGGCCAAATACAATTAGTGAATGGTATCACGAAATCGTAGTTAGTTTGAGAGTGGAACATCTGGATAAGATATGTGAAGCTTTAGGGTGTACAGTAGGCGAATTGATAGAGGTTACTCCTAATAAAATACCTAAAACGGGTAAACACTTGATAATTGAAGAACATGGAAACCAGAAGGCAAAAAAGGACGTTGACTGAAAGACGTCCTTTTTTGTATGAAAACGGTAAATATTTTCCGAAAGTCTTTGTCAAATAGCTTAATAGTTTTTGACAAAAATTTTGCTCGGCTACAAACGCCAAAGGAATATCTGCGGTTTGTGGGAGAGGCAAAAGGACTGCGGGGAACCGGGCTGGAGCAGCAGATAGCCGATGTAATGGAGCAGACAAAAATTGCGGAGATGGAAAACCGGCGTATTTCGACGCTCTCCAAGGGATATAAGCAGAGGGTGGGAATCGCACAGGCCCTTTTGGGAAATCCAAGGGTCATTATCCTGGATGAGCCTACCGTGGGTCTTGATCCCATTCAGATCATAGAGATCCGCGCTCTTATCAAAGAGCTGGGAAAAAACCATACCGTTATTTTCAGCTCTCATATACTTTCCGAGGTTCAGGCTATCTGTGATCAAATCCTGATTATTGCAAAAGGAAAGCTGATTGCCTTTGACGGCCCGGAACAATTAGAAAAACGGCTGCTTGCGCCGGGTGAGATCTTGATTACCGTTCAAATGGAAGAGGAGGAAATCAGGGAAATTCTGGCGGAAACAGGGCACATCACGGAGATACTTGTAGAAACAAGGAACACCGGCTTTCATGTGGCGCATTTGCGGACGGATCATGACAATATTTATGAAGTATCCGGCTCCGTATTCTCAGCCTTTGCCAAAAAGAAAAAGCCCCTCTTTGAAATGGCCGTAAAGAAAGCAAATCTGGAGGACGTCTTTATCGAACTTACGGAGGGCGGCCCCGGTTCGGAGGAAAGGCTTGAGATTGTAAAGGAAAAGGAGGCGAATGAAAAATGACTGCGGTATTGAAGCATGAGCTTAGGCTTTATTTTCACTCCCTGACAGCCTATCTATTCGGCGCTTTTTTGCTGGCCTTTATCGGAATCGGCTCCATGCTCTACAATCTCCAGGCGGCCGTCAGCAATTTTGAATATGTATTAAGCTTTGGCTGTCTTGTATTTGTTGTGATTGTGCCGATTCTGACCATGCGGGTCATTGCGGAGGAGCGGAAGCAGAAGACAGACCAGCTTTTATATTCCCTTCCCATTACCGCCGCACAGGTCATTATGGGAAAGTATTTGGCACTTCTGATTGTTTATTTTATTCCCCTGTGTATCATTTGCCTGTATCCGCTGATATTTTCACAGTTCGGCGATGTATATCTTTTGACCTCCTATGGATCGATTGCAGCTTTTTTCCTTATGGGAGCGGCATTGCTGGCCCTTGGGCTGTTTATCTCATCTTTAACAGACAGCCAGGGCTTTGCGGCCGGAATCGGGATTGCCGTTATACTGCTGAATTATTACAGTGTCAGTCTTTCCGAGTACATTTCCTCTACGGCATTTGGATCCGCCGTTGTCATTTGCGCCATGATTTTTGTTCTGGCATGGGTGATCCGCCATTTGACAAAAAACGAGGGATTGGCCTTTGGAACGGGGCTTGTGCTGCTTGCCGTTACAATTGCGGCTTTTTATATGGATGTAACAAAATTCGAAGGCCTGTTGCCGAAAATCGTCACAAAGCTTTCCCTGTTCGAGCGGTTTTACAGCTTTGTAAACGGAGTCTTTGATCTGACAGCGGTTGTCTATTATGTGACCTTTGCGGCCTTTTTCCTGTTTCTCTCCGTACAATCTCTGGAAAAGAGGAGGTATAACTGATGAAATATAAAATAGCCCTGCGGGGAGGCTCCTATTCCCTGGTGATTATCGGCATTGTACTGGCCATATTGATTGTAGTCAATGTTTTTGCTTCTGCCCTGCCGTCGGCTGCAACCAAATATGATATCAGTTCCGCGAAGCTTTACTCCATTACCAGCAATACCAAGGCAGTTGTCAACGCACTGAAGCAGGATGTCACCGTCTATTGGGTGGTGCAGTCCGATGAGGAGGATGAAGTATTGGAAAACCTGCTCGGTAAATACGACAGCCTTTCCGAACACATTGAGATCGTGAAGAAGAATCCCGATGTGTTTCCCACCTTTGCCGCCCAGTATACGGATGAGACCGTAGAGAACAACAGCCTGATTGTGGAATGTGGGGATCGGAGCCGTTATATCAGCTACGGCGATATTTATATACAGGAGGCAGATATGTATTCCTACTCCTATAACACCTCCTTTGACGGGGAGGGTGCGATTACCTCAGCAATTGATTATGTGGTAAATGAAGAGCTTCCCCAGGTTTATGTACTGGAAGGACACGGAGAAAAAGAACTGCCGGATTCTTTTCAGGAGCAGATGGAAAAGGAAAATATAGAGCTTCACACTCTCTCCCTGCTGAACGTAGATGAAATCCCGGAAGAAGCGGACTGTATTCTCATCTACGGACCGTCCGGTGACATTTCACAGGAGGAAGGAAAAATGCTGTCCGATTATGTGGCCGGCGGCGGAAAGCTTTTTGTTATGGCCGGCCCTGCGGAGGATGACAGCTTGGATAACCTATACGGCCTTCTGGCTGATTATGGGGTGGAGCGGACCGAAGGAATTGTTGTGGAGGGCGACCGGGCATACTATGCTTTTCAGGCTCCGTATGTGCTGCTTCCCGAAATGGCGGACAGCGAGATAACAAATTCTCTGATAGAGGAGCATTATTATCCGATTATACCCATTGCCCAGGGGCTTACGGTGACAGGAGATTCCGGGAAAGGCACGGTAACGGAGCTTCTTACTACCTCTGCCGCCTCTTTCAGCAAAATAGCCGGATATGATATTTCCACTTATGAGAAGGAGGAAGGAGATACGGACGGACCCTTTGCAGTGGGAATTTCCGCTGCGGATCAAAGCGGCGGGCAGATCGTGTGGTTTTCCTCTTCTGAGTTTTTGGATGACATGTATAACGCATATTCCTCAGGAGCCAATGGGGATCTGGGGATGAATGTTTTATCTGCCCTCATAGGAGAAAGTGAGGCGGTGGCGATTCGCAGCAAATCCTTGAATTACAATTATCTGACCATCAGCGAATCCACGGCATCTTTGCTGAAGGCGCTGATGATAGGCGTATTCCCGCTCCTATACCTGGGCTTTGGAATCAGCGTCATTGCGGCAAGAAGGAGGGTGCAGAATGAAACGGTCTAAGAAAATTTATATACTTCTGGGAGTTTTGGCAGCAGCCCTAACCGCAACCTTCGGCGTTATGGGATATGAAGAGCATAAGGAGCAGATTCGAAACAGCGAAGAAATTATTTTGGAGATTCCAAAAGATTCGGTGAAATCTGTTTCCTGGGAGCTTGATTCAAAAAGCTTTTCCTTCCGTAAGGATGATACATGGATCTATGAGGCGGATGAGGCATTTTTGGCGGATGAAGAAAAAATAAACGGGCTGTTAGAGCAATTTGCATCCTTCGGGGTATCTTTTGTCATCCGGGAGGTAGAGGACTACGGCCAATATGGGCTGGAGGAGCCAATCTGCCGGATTCAGCTTGAAACGGAGGAACAGTCCTATGAGATTCTCCTTGGAAATTACAGCAATATGGACGAGAAGCGTTATGTCTCCATTGGGGACGGCAATGCCTATCTGGTAGAGGAAGATCCCCTGGAGCAGTTTGATATCGAACTGCGGGATCTGATTCGGCATGATGAGATACCGTATTTTGAAAAAATAAGCGGGGTTCAGTTTGAAGGAAAGGAAAATTACAGCTTCGCTTATGAGGAAGACAGTGCGGACACCTACAGTGAGAAGGACGTTTATTTTACGGAACGGCAGGGGGAAAAGAAGCCTCTGGATACTTCACGGGTGGAAAGCTATCTGACCAGTATCAGCAGCCTTGGCACAATAGATTATGTAACCTACAATGCAACGGAGGAGGAGCTTGCTTCTTATGGGATGGACGCGCCGGAGCTTACGGTTACGGTGGATTATTCCTTTGAAAATGAGGACGGAGAAGAAAACTTTGACACTTTCGTACTGCATGTGAGCCGTGATCCCGGGGAAAGGGATTCCGCATCAGAAACGAAGGAAACAGAGGAAACAGAGGAAAGCAGTGACGAAAGCTCGGAGGAGGAAATCACGGCCTACGCAAGAGTTGGGGAATCTCAGATTGTCTATCAGATAACGGGAGTAGAATATCAGAATCTTATGGCGGCAGCTTACGACGACCTGCGTCATCCCGAAGTGCTGTGGGCGGATTTTGCAGATATTACACAACTGGACATTTCTCTGGACGGAAAGGTGTATACATTTACCTCGGAAGAAAGGGATGAAGAACAGATCTGGTATTACCAGGAGGAAGAGACGGAAATTTCAGACTTAAGAACGGCGTTTGCGTACCTGGAGGCAGACCGCTTTACGGAAGAACAGCCGGACGGGAAGGAGGAAATCAGTCTGACGGTCTATCTGGAAAATGAGAATTATCCCAAAATCGAGATAAAGCTGTACCGGTATGACGGGGAATACTGTCTGGCCGCTGTGGACGGAGAATCCGTTTCTCTTGTCAAGCGTTCGGCGGTGGTGGATTTGATAGAAGCCGTACATGGGATTGTACTTTAGAAGCTAATTTTCACGCCCACGCCAATCACTCCGCTGATTGGTGTGGAGCCAATGAAGTTATGGGGCCAAAGGGACTGCCTCTCGCCGAAGGCGACTTTAAATGGCAGTCCCTGTTACAATTCACACTTATAAAAAGTAAAAACTTTATGAAATCTGGCGTAGGTGTGAATTGTAACCTTTAAAATACGGACCGTTTGAAAGGAGTGGGTTTGTGTTGAAGGATAAGAACGAAACATACCGGCATGAATTGAAATATCGAATCAGTCTTGCCGATTATTATGCCATCCGCCAAAGGCTGCGCCCGGTTATGAAGCCGGATGAGCATACAAGAGCGGACGGGCGGTATGTGATTCGGAGCATTTACTTTGACAATGTGCACGACAAGGCCCTGCGCGAAAAAATAAACGGCGTGCAGAAGAGGGAAAAATTCCGCATCCGCTATTACAATGATGATTTTTCTTTCCTTACGCTGGAGAAAAAGATAAAACGGAGCAGTCTGTGTATGAAAATAGATGCGGGACTTATGGAGGAGGAGTGCAGGGCAATGCTGGCCGGAGATACGGGATGGATGATAAGCCATCCTTCCGGTCTGGTGCGGGAGCTGTACTGCAAAATGAAGAGCCAGCAGCTGCGCCCAAGGGTTCTGGTTTCCTATGTGCGGGAACCGTATGTATATAAGGCCGGGAATGTCCGCGTTACCTTTGATTCCGACATTCGAAGCACGCTTTTTCACAGAGGCTTTTTAGAAGAAGCCGTGACGGATATCGGCGTGGCCGGCAATCCGGGCGAGATGATATTGGAAGTGAAATATGATGCTTTTCTGCCGGAGGTGATTCAATCCCTGCTGCAGACAGAGGGAATCCGGCAGCAGGCATATTCAAAATACGGCGCATGCCGCAGATTTGGTTAAAAGGAACTGAAAACAGTAATATCCCTCCCAGTGCACAAATCAATTTACAGGCACATGCTTTTGTGACTGGAAGTTGATTTCAAACCAGTGTAGTGGGAGGGATATTACGGAACTGGAATAGGAGTAAAAAAATGAGTTTTAATGATATTTTCAAATCAAGTTTTCTGGAAAACGTATCGGAATTTTCTATGATTGACACTTTTATCGGACTGGCAGCGGCCCTGGTAATCAGCCTGTTTATTTTTGTTATCTATAAAAAGACCCTGACCGGCGTAATGTATTCCGACAGCTTTGCATTAACACTTGTAGGGCTTTCTCTGGTAACAACACTTGTTATCATGGCAGTTACATCCAACGTAGTCCTGTCCCTTGGCATGGTAGGCGCTTTGTCCATTGTCCGCTTCCGAACGGCAATCAAAGAGCCGGTGGAAATTGTTTTCTTATTCTGGGCGCTGGCCGTCGGTATTGTGATAGGAGCGGGAATGATTCCCCTGGCCATGATTGGCTCGGCAGTCATTGGAATAATTTTACTGTTGTTTGCCAATCGAAAGATTCATAACTGTCCTTATATTCTAGTCCTGGAACTAAAGAACGAGAAGACGGAAGAGGCCGTTTTGCAGATTTTGAAACAGAGCGCTGAACATTACATAGTAAAATCCAAAACAATAAATGCCGCCGGTATGGAGCTGACAGCAGAGCTGCGCACAAAAGACGCCGGGACAGCATTTGTCAACCGGATTCACGATATTCCGGGAGTGGAAAACGCAACGCTTGTGAGCTACAACGGCGAATATATGTCTTAACGGAGGATCAAGCTATGATCGCACAGAAACATATGACCAAAATCGCCGCCGCACTTATGGCCGCTGCGGTCTGCCTGTGCCTGGCCGCAATCATTTTTGCAGGAAAGATTTCAGAGAGCCTCGGCGGTTTGGGCATAGAGATGGAATATAAGTCCAGGCTCTTTGACACAGAAGAAATCCTCCGCATCAATCTTGTGATGGACGAAGAGGATTGGGCGGATATGCTTGCCAATGCCACGGCAGAAACTTACTATTCCTGTGATGTGGAAATCAATGGAGAAATATTTTACAATGTGGGCGTCCGTCCCAAGGGAAATACAAGCCTTACTGCTATTGCCAGCGACCCGGATACGGACCGGTACAGTCTGAAACTGGAATTTGATCAGTATGTGGACGGCCAGACCTGCTATGGGTTAGACAAATTGATTTTAAATAACGGCTATGCCGATGCCACCGGTATGAAGGAGGCATTGGTTTATGATATGTATCAATATCTGGGCGTGGACGCCTCTCTTTATAATTATGCAAAAATATCGGTCAACGGCGAATATTGGGGTGTGTATCTGGCGTTGGAGGCAGTAGAGGACAGCTTTCTTCTGCGCAATTACGGGACGGAAAAAGGCGCGCTTTATAAACCGGACAGTATGAATATGGGAGACAAAGACAGCAAAAGCTTTGGCGGTATGCAGCCGCAGGAGCGCAAAGAGAAGAATACTTTTAACCCTGGCAGACAGGGCGCGCCTGCAAATGAAAATGGTTCTGCAGAAAAAATGCCCGGTACGGAAAATATTTCCCCTCCGGGAGACGGCGGGTTCGGGGGTTTTTCCATGAACGGCAGCGGCGCTAATCTGAATTACACGGATCAGGACCCGGACAGCTATTCCGCTATCTGGGAGGGAGAGGTGACAGACACCACGGATGCAGATCATAAACGTGTAATAAAAGCACTGAAAAATATTTCAGAAGGCACAAACCTTGAAACTTATATGGATGTGGAGAATCTTCTCAAGTATATGGCGGTTCATGTATTTTCTGTCAATGAGGACAGTCTTTCCGGAATGATGGCTCATAATTATTACTTGTATGAATCCGGCGGTCAGCTCAATATTCTTCCTTGGGACTACAACCTCGCGTTTGGCGGCATGGGAGGTATGGGAGGAAGGAACCGAAGCGACGATGGAGACAGCAAAGACAGTAGAGACAGTAGAGACAGTAGAGATAGTATGACAAGTCTGGTCAATGACGCCATCGACAATGCCTTTTCCGGTACGGAATTTTTTGATACGCTTATGGAAAATGAAGAATATCACGCAAAGTACTACGGTTATTTGAAGCAGCTCGCAGAGGAATATATTTATGGCGGCGGGTTTGAAACATTTTATCAACGCACGCGCAGCCGTATTGATTCCTTGGTTGAACAGGACCCTACGGCTTTTTATACCTATGAAGAATACGAGGAAGCGGCGGAGACCTTTTACGAAGTTGTACGGCTTCGCGGCCAGTCCATAAGCGGGCAGATAGAGGGAACGATTCCTGCCGCGGAAGAGGAGCAGAGAGAGTCGGACACACTGATTGACGCCTCGCATCTGGACCTGAGCGTCATGGGCAGTATGAGCATGGGAGATCGTATGCGGAACTGGAACGGAGAGGGAGAGGAAGACACGGCGTCTCCATTCGATAGTAGCGAAGCTTTACAGAACCTTGAGACATCCCCATTCGACAAAGAAATGCCAGGCGGCGCACCGCCGCCCGGAAGCAGCATGGAAAATATGCCCGATATGAATTTTGACAAAAACAGTGCAGGCAAGACAGCTGCGGACAATCTGATTTTGTATGGCGTGTGCGCAGGCATTTCAGTGACTGCACTTGTGTTTGCAAAACAATACCGAAGGCGAAAATACTGATTTTTAGACAACACAAAATGTCCGCAAAAGGGAAACACTTTGTAAGGAAGTTGTTTCCCTTTCTTTCTATAATCAGCCAGAATGATCAAATGGCACAGATTTTCCGCCCGCTGTGTGGAAAGATGCATCAGAATCCGGAGATTTACTGCAATGATGTCGGGCTTTTGGACGGCAGAGTCTGCATAAGCGCAAAGAAATACTCAGGCTTACCGGTACGGAAGTAATCGTACCACGCTTCCAGGGTATTTTCTTCAAAAACGCCTAACCGTTCAATAATTTGTTTTGCCCACAACAAGGCGCCGGTGGAACCTGCGGTAATCAGGTTGTTATCCGCAACTGACGGCTTATCAATATAAAAACGCTGCCCTTTATAACAAGGAACAACCATTTCAAGAAATCCCGCTCCATTACTGGTATGGGGGCGATGATCCAATAACCCAAAACCCGCAAGAGCAGCGGTCGCTCCGCAAATTGCACACACCGCAGCTCCGCAAGAGAGCAGCACACCGGCTTTTTCAAGAATAGCTCCATGCTTCGGATCATTCCATGTATCTGCGCCCGGCAAAAGCAGCACACTTGTTTCACACACTGCAATATCATCAATTAAGCAATCCGGCATAATTGTCAGACCGCCCATAGTACGGACCGGCTCTTTAGTAAAGCCGACAGTTTTAAGCGATACGCCCTGGGCATCCTTTTTGAAAAAACGGCCGGAATGAAGCTCCGAAATAACATGCCCCAACTCCCAGTCAGCCAAAGTATCAAGAACATAAACATAGATTGTAAACATAAAATTCCCTCCATTTTTCTTCCTTGCGTTCCTTTCCTTTTTATTGTACCATGTAATTACTGACAACAATATGGCAACAATCCGAATCGAAAGGCGGCCGCCGGATGAAAATAGACAGACTTGTTAGCATCATAATGATACTTCTCGATAAAAAACGCATAGGAGCACAGGAATTAGCAGACATATTTGAAGTTTCACCCCGCACAATCTACCGTGATATGGAAGCAATCAACATGGCGGGGATTCCTGTCCGTTCGACGCCGGGAGCAGGCGGCGGCTTTGAGATCATGCAGGAATACAAGATTGATAAGAAATTCTTTTCCTCCGACGACCTTTCCGCTCTTTTAATGGGCCTTTCCGGTCTTTCAGACATGATACGAGGGGACGAGCTGGTACATGCGCTTGCGAAAGTCAAAAGCTTTATCCCCGCCGACAGAGCAAAAGAGATTGAATTAAAAGCCAATCAAATCCGTATAGATTTAAGTCCGTGGACGGGCAGCCGCAAGATACAGCCGTATTTCGAGATGATAAAATCAGCTTTGCAGGAAAACAAGCTGCTGACCTTTGAATATATCGCTCACTGCGGAAATAAAACCGCACGGTCAATCGAGCCTTATCAGCTTGTATTAAAAGGTAGCCATTGGTACTTGCAAGGATATTGCCGCAGAAGAAATGATTTCCGGCTGTTTCGATTATCCCGCATGTCAAACCTGCAAATGCAAGAGGAAATGTTCACACCGCGGGAGTATCAAAAACCGCAGTTGGATTTTGAAGATATTTTGGAAACTATGCAGACAAAAATCAAACTCCGTATTCATAAATCCATTCTGGACCGAGTTCTTGATTTTTGTTCTTATGAAGATTTTCTGCCAGAGGGGGATGCGCATTATATAGTTGCTTTCCCGTTCATAGAAAACGAATACCATTACGATATGCTTTTAAGCTTCGGCGATAAATGCGAGTGCCTGGAGCCGCTGCATATCCGCGAAAAAATAAAGCGCAGAATACATGACATAGCTGCCGTATACGAAAGCTGATATACGGTATAAGACAAAAAAGACAAACTTTTATTATCCTGATGGCGGTATACTCTCTATATAATAAGCATTGTATTTTGGGTTTTATACAATGGAAATATTTTTTCAAAAAAGAAAGATTATTGACCGTGGCCCAAAACAATTGCTCAGTTGTTTTTATGAAACCGCTTACTTAACAATAACTGCCGCAATTTTCACAGCTTCACCAGGATTCTTTTCATTGCCAAGAAGCCCCCGATAAGTAATCTCAACGGTATCCCCCACGGCAATAGGTGAATCTCCCTCTATAATTTCAGCGTTCTCCGTAGAAAAATAATAAAACAAACCATCGCCCGGATCTTTGATTGTGATGGTATCATCCGCATACGCTTTAACAATTCCCGTAATGGGATCAGCCTCAATAACTTCTTCATCCTGCACAGTTTCTTTTTCCGTATCTTCCGCAGCTTCGGGCTTTGGTGTTTCATCGTCATTCGTTTCGGATTCCGCAGGCTCTTTATTTTCCGGTTCCTGTTCCATAATAGTTTCCGCAGGCCCTGTGCTCTCCCTTGAACCGGATGAACAAGCCGCCAGTCCCATAGTTAAAGTGAACAGAAATACCAATATACATTTCTTCCTCATAATCATTTCTCCTATTTAAAGTCGCTTCGACACACCGGTAATGAGAGAAACTTTTATTCGAAAGGGCACTCATAAAAGTTCCTCTCGTGCGCCTTTGCGACTTTACTTTAGTCGCTGCGCGACAGCTCTAAAGAGTAAAGTCGCTTCGACACACCGGTAATGAGAGAAACTTTTATTCGAAAAAGCACTCATAAAAGTTCCTCTCGTGCGCCTTTGCAGCTTTACCGTCCGGCAGAAATTTTTTCTAATAAATACTTGACATTTCTTAGCTGGACTATTGAAAGTCGCTGCGCGACGGCACTGAAGGGTAAAGTCCCTCAGAAAATTTTCCTCAAAATTACCTGACATGGCTGAGTGTATCAAAAAGCTCTAAAATTACATCATACGAATTTCATCAGCATAAAATACATCATTTTCAAATCGGCCTTTCATTTCAACCGACATATATTCTTTCAAATCCTGAAATCCGGCTTCCTTGTCTTCATGATTTTCTCCGTCTCCCTGAACTGTTCTCATATAAAAATAGGTATTATCATCAAAAACCACACGAATAAGCTGGGAATCAGGAATATCGGCATTGGAGCTTGGAGAGCTTCTTGTTATGGAGCCGTCTTCAAGAAGTGCGACCTGCTTTTCCGCAATCAAAAAGGAATCTTCTTCCATTTTCCAAACCTTACCTATAAAATCCGCGTCAACAGCTTCGGCAAGCTCCGGTTCAAAAACCTTCCATTTGCCTCCGGTATTTGCCTGCGGTGCTTCCTGTTCCCCGTCACTGTTATCTGACGGCGTATCTCCCCGTTCTTCCTGCAACACCTCATTTCCCTGAGAATCTTCCGTTTTACCATCAGAGCCGGAACCGCATCCGGCAATCATTGTATTCAACAGACAGGCAATGCCAAGCAGTACGGCTGCTTTTTTCAGTTTCAGTTTCATTACGAAATTTCTCCTTTTCCATTTTTTAATTATACTTTATTGGACGAAGTCCGTCAGCCCCAAAGGAGCAAGTATAATTATGGTACGGGAATCTCTAAAAAATCTCTAAAATGGAATAACATAGGAAAGTAATTACAAGGACACGCCGATAAAAGGCCAATAAGATTTCATATAATTATGAAGAAAAATTGCAAAAAAGAGGCAGTTTTTCATTCCAAAAAATAATCCCCATAATGCTTTAAAAGATACTCCGTCAACTGCTCCTTATCCATCCCCTGTATTTCCCGGGCAAACGGCCCCGCTTTGATTTTACGCTTTGACGTAGAAAATCCAATGCTTTCCAGATAGACAAAGTCCTCCTCCGTCAGATAAAAATTCAATTTCAGGCAGGAGTATCCCCCTTCATTCAGCAAGGTAACAATGCGGTTCGAAAAAACAACCAGATAATCGTACGCAATCTCTTTCAGCAGATACAGCTCATTGATATGAATCACATCCACCAGCCGCGCGTCCGCGCGGAGCTTCAGCCTTTCCATAAAAAAATCAATCTTTTCAATGGAGGAATTTGTTACAATGACAAGCCTTTTCTGATTACGCCCGGCCAGCTTGTTCCGGTTGATAAACTTTCGGAAGATAAGAGTCAGAGAAGCGATTTGAAAATGGCTCAAAGCAATTCCGTAGGCTTCCTCATAAAAAGCAATCCCGGATTTTACAACATCATATAAATTGTTGTAATACTGCTTCGTTTCCTCAAGCTTATTATCGTAAAAGGAAAAATGATACGTGTTGCGTATAATACATTTGTGAAGATAAGCGGAAACCTCCTCATAAATGCAGTGATCATCCCGAATCCAGGTAATAATCTGCGTCTGTATCTGAGCAATGAGCTGTCTTGAAATCGAAAGAAGCTCCTCATTGACCGGCGGCATAACGGCAGTCGTAAAATCCAGAGAGGAGATAAGGTGATTGGCAAATGTATTCTCATCCGCAGCGTCAAACAGTTGATAATCCCTCACAGAGACAGGCAAAACCTTAGAGGCGCCAAGTCCGTAACCGGCATCTATTCGAAACAGAGCGCATGCCAGATAAAGGTAAAGAAATTTAACGGATACATAGGAAATACGAAACCGGCAGTCCTGGATCAGACCCTTTAACAGCTTCCGGGCCTGCTTTACGCTGTGATCCGCCTTTACGAGAAAATAGTTCACAATCATGGCCTCTATCGGATTGTTTGCAAGGCGCATGGACAGGCAGAAATCGTGGTCCACTTCCACATATTGGGAGAGAATATTGCAGATACAGATACGAAACTGCAGCTCATCGCCGGCGATTCGGATACCGGTTTTCGGAACCACCTCCGTATAAAGGTCCTGGGAGCCTAACCATTCCGACAGCGACCGGCTGTCCTTTTTCTTAGTCGTAGAACTGAAATGCAGGGTCTCATAGAGATAGGACATATTCAAGGTCAGATTAAAAAAGGCATACACGGCCATAATGTCCAGACGTTCTGTCTGAGAGGGATAATAGTCATCCAGCGTAAGAGATTTTATAAAATGAAGATATTCTTTGTAGGTCATCTGAAAAACAGCCTGATTATTCGTAAGCAGAATCTGCTTTTCCGGCGGCAGATATTCATTGATGGCGGCATTGAAGCTGATCATTAACGGGTTAAAAGACATTACAAGCTGGGGGGAACTGATGCCGAAGCTCACAAGCTACCTGGGCGGTTCACAGATGCTGACAACACTGTTCCGTATTCCGGCAATCGGCCTGGCGATGTATCACACGTCCTTTACAAAAAATAAGAAGATGAGCAAGGGTGTACTCACAACCTGCGTGCTGACCGCATTCCTTGGAAATGTTACGGAGCCTTTGGAATTTTCCTTCCTGTTTATCTCTCCGAAATTGTTTGTGGTATACTGCGTACTGTGCGGATTGATGACAATCCCCTATCAGATGCTGGAAATCAGTATCGGCTATATCCGCGGAACGATTTTTGACTTCGGTATCTTCGGATTGATGTATGAAAATACCCATTGGCTTGGATTGATTCTGCTGGGAGCTTTGAACTTTGCGGTATTTTACTTTGTATTTAAATTCTTTATTAAGAAATGGGAGCTGGAGACGCCGGGACGGGAGCCCTTTGAGGTGGAGGAATCGGCAAGTCAGCTGCTGAAAGAAAAGAACTGGCCGGAAATTGCCCGTATTGTGATTGAAAATCTGGGCGGCAGGGAAAATATTCTGAAGGTAGAGAACTGTATATCCAGACTTCGCGTGGATTTGGAGGACCCGGAAAAGGTAAATCAGGCAGGGCTGCGGGATTCGGGCTGCGCCGGCATTTTCTTCCCCTCCAAGAACCATATCCATGTAGTATTCGGTCCTCACGTAGAATTTGTCCGCAATGCGGTTGATAAATTGATGAAGGGATAAAAAATATGAGAGCATTGTACGATTCAAAAAGCAAGGGAAATGACAGAGGAATTAAAAAGCTGCTTACAAACGAGGCAAAGCTTGCCTCCTGGCTGACGGTAGAGTCTGTCCTGGCGGACGCTCAGGCGGAGGAAGGATTTATTCCCCGCAGCGCGGCGGATCATATTATGGAAAATGCAAAGCCGGAGCGCATTGATCTGGAGGAAATGGAGCGGATCAAGGAAAAAGTCGGACATGGATTCGTACCCTTTGTAAAAGTTCTGGTAAAGGCGTGCGGCAAGGAGAGCGGAAAATTTGTCCATTACGGAGTAACTACCCAGAATATCCAGCAGACGGCGCAGCTTTATACCGCATACCGGATTCACAGAATCTTTCAGTCTTTCGTAGCGGATATCCTGGAGCATATGGCGGAGCTTGCCGATCAGCATGCGGATACGGTAATGCCGGGCCGCACCCATGGACGCCACGCCATTCCCATCACCTATGGGTATAAGGTGTCCGTATGGATCAGCGAGCTTCTCAACGCGGCGCAGCGTATGGAGGAATGTGAAAAGCGGGTGTTTCAGGTCATGACAGGAGGAGCCGTAGGCGCTTTCAACGCCACGGGAGAGACAGGCTACCGGGTGCAGAAGAGAGTGGCCGAAAAGCTTCATATGTATTGGATGCCGGTTCCCTCCCGAAATATCAGCAGTCACAAGGAAGAGTACATTATGAATCTTGCCCTTCTGTGCAATGTTCTTCACAAAATGGCGGAGGAGGTTTACTATACGGGGCTGGAAGAGTTTGGAGAGGTCAGCGAGGCGTTCCGGGAAGGAACCATAGGCAGTTCTACCATGCCGCAGAAAATCAACCCCAAGCTGGCAAAGGGAATCATAGCCAATTCCCAGAAGCTTTATTCAATGGTATCCTTAGGATTGTTTTCCGGCGTGCGGATGTTTGAGGGAGATTCCAGTTCTTATATGCTGCACGACGGCATGATGGAGGAAGCTTTGGAGCTGACAACAGAGGTGCTGATGCGCGCGGAGGAGCTGACGGCTGACATACGAGTCAATAAGGAGCGGATGTATCAGAATGCAATGCTAAACAAAGGGCTGGACAACAGTGAATGTGTGATGATGCGGATAGCAAAAAAGCTGGGAAAGGATCAGGCTCATGAGCTTTTATACGAAAAGGCGATGAAGACAGAGCTTGAGGGCAAGGATTATTTTACCGTATTAAAGGAAGATAAGATTCTGTCGGCCCATTTTTCCGAGGAAGAGTTAGCGGAAATGATCCGGCCGGAAAATTATACGGGACTTAGCAGCTTTCTGGCCTGCCAGATGGCGGCAGAAGCCCGGAAAAAGGCGGAAGAAATCAAGGAGGTAATCGGAAATGGGACTTTTTAGTCATAAGAAAAAAGAGGAATTTGTATCTCCGATGAAAGGCATGCTGCTTCCCTTGGAGCAGGTGCCGGACCCGGTGTTCTCGGAACGTGTGATGGGAGACGGGTTCGCGGTAGAACTGACCGGAGGAGAGATTACGGCGCCGCTTAGCGGTACGGTTGTAACCGCATTTCCCACAGGGCATGCCTTTGGAATCAAGACAAGGGACGGCATGGAGCTTTTGATCCACATCGGCATTGATACGGTAAGCCTGGAGGGAAAGGGCTTTGACGTGCAGGTAAAGGAAGGGGACGCGGTAAAGCAGGGAGATATACTTGTAAAGGTTGATGTGGCTTATATAAAGGAGCAGGGAAAATCCGTGATATCTCCGGTTATTTTTACAAGCGGAGAAAAGGCGGAGCTTGTGAAAAGCAAAGCTGTGGAAAACAAAGAGAAGGGAATTATTAAAATCAAATGATGAAAACACTGTTTGTTTCTGATTTTGACCGGACCTTGTATGTGAACCGTGAGATATCCCGGGAAAATCTTTCGGTGTTGGAGGACTGGAAGCGCAGGGGAAATCTTTTTGTGATTGCAACCGGAAGAGAGGAAAACATCCTGCGGGAGCTGCTTGGCAAATATCATCTTACGGCGGACTACCTTATCTGTAATAACGGGGCCGAAGTTGTAGATTGGGAAGGCAGGGTGCTGTTTGAGCGGACGATGGAGGAGCATACGGTCTGCCGTATTGTGGAAGAACTGCTGCGGGAGTATCATACGGCGGTAGATGTGACACAGAAAAGCGGGCGGATTCAGGTGAAGGACAGAGAAGAGCCTGAACACAGCTATAAAAATGTGTTTCAGCTTCATGTTCGCTTTGAAGATACGGACCGGACGCGGGCGGCGGCGGAACGGCTGAACCTTCGCTATGAAGGCGCAGAGGCTTTTGCAAATGAATGGAATCTGGATATTGTTCACAGAGGCATAGACAAGGCCGGAGGGATAGAGGCTTTGCTTAAAATCATAAACTGGAAGGGAAAGGTTGCCGTGATAGGTGATTCCTTCAATGATTTGTGCATGATTGAGCGGTTTGGAGGCCATACCCTGGCAGCGGCGGATAAAGAGGTGCAAAAGAAAGCCGTATCCGTTTGCAGGGATGTGGCGGAGTGTATAAAACGGATTGAGGAGCGTATTTGAGAAAGCTTCGGGCAGCAGGAAGCCTACTGACAAATAATGGTTAAAAGGGAAAGGAGCCACAGCAGATAATTCTATGGCTCCCTTCCCTTTTTCATTTGTGTCTTATGACTCGTAAGACACCTTGCCCGTTTTTCCGTAAAAGGTCAGAAGATACACCGCGCAGATACCTACCAGCGCATAAATAATCCTTGCCAGTCCGCCGTTTCCGAAAATAAACTGGACCAGATTAAAGTTGAAAAATCCAATCAGTCCCCAGTTCAAGGCTCCGATGATACCGATAGTTAGGGCCAGAATATCCAGGGTCCTATTCATAACAACACCTCCTAATTGTAGTTCCGCAACATCCTTTCCAACGCAGCGGTAAGAAATCAATTACACATTTATAAAATCAAATTGCTGCTGTAAGAGCATGTGTCTGTAAATTGATTTCTGCATTGCAGGGAACATTACGGCTTTTGCAAGCTTATTAGACAAATAGATGTCTGTTATCAATTTTCCCGAAAGTAAGAAGTGTTATTCTCACAGATTCAGGATGGTTAAAACCGTTTGCCGTGCCATTTTTTTATGAAATGTGATAAAATTTACAAAATAAAAATCATAAAAAAATTGCAAATAAAAAGTAGAAAATTACACCGCAGGATTTTGAAAAGGGTATTGTCAAGCGGAATATATCAGTGTATAATCTCAACGGAGACAAAGAGCAAATATTACCTGGGGGTAAGAAAAGTGGCAGCTTCGGATGACACCAAAACCCGAATTATTTATGCAACCATGAAGGCTGTGCGGCAGTATGGCTTAGAAGGGGTGCGTATTCAGAATGTCAGCGAGCTGGCAGGGATTTCACCCGGGGCGCTGTACCGTCACTTTGACAGCAAGGAACAATTGCTGGTGGAGTGCTTTACGCATATCGACCGGCAGGCGGCAGCGATTTTTGATCATTTGAAGTTCAATCCCCTCACCATGCTTACGAATCCTATGGGAGCAGTCAAAAGTCTATGGCTGCCTTACTTTCGGTTCTGGGTGGCTCATCCCGATGAAACTATCTTTTACCACCGGTTTCGGGACAGCGCCTTTTTCCCGGAATATGACAGAACCCGGAGCGTGACGTATTTTGATTCCTTTGTTGAAATTGTCCGCATTTTCCGCAGGGTATTTCCCAGTCTGGTAAAGATGAACCAGGACCTGCTGTGGCTTCATGTACTCACCTCCACCGTAATGTATGCCAAGTATGTAGTGGAGGGGACACTCCCAAACAATCAGGAGACAGAGGAGACCGTATTTCAACTCCTGACCACAGGGCTGAGCGGTTATCTGAAGCCGGAAAAATCAAAAAAAGGAAAAAAGCGCTGTTAAAAGGCGTTTTCTTTTTGCTGCATAGTAAATAAACGTTTACTTACAAAAGCTTTAGAATGAAAATGGGCCAAGAAGAAGCCCTGATAAGGAGTATGGAAATGGAAAAACTATTGATTGTGGATGACAGCCGTCTGCAGGCGGCACAGCTGAAAGCGATTCTGGAGGATGAGTATGAGGTAACCATTGCACAGACAGGGGAAGAGGGACTCTGCCTTGCCAAGGACGGGAATTTTTCGCTGATTCTTCTGGATGTGGTTATGCCGGGGATGGACGGATTTGAGCTGCTGAAAATGCTGCAGGAGGAGATTGTCACCCAAAGTGTTCCGGTCATTCTGATCACCAGCCTTTCGGATGTGCAGAATGAGCAGTACGGGCTAATCCTGGGAGCGGTTGACTACATAACCAAGCCCTTCAATCCGCTGATTGTAAAGGCAAGGGTGAACACGCATATTAAATTGTACAATTACCGGCGGCAGGTGGAATATCAATCCAGAACCGACCAGCTCACCGGTATTCCGAATCGGAGACAGCACGATCAGTACAGCCTTACAAAATGGAAAGAGGCCGCCCGCCTGCAGGTTCCGTTTTCCATCTGTATGCTTGATATCGATCATTTCAAAGCATACAATGATACCTTCGGGCACCCGGCCGGAGATAAGGTGATAGCAGCCGTTGCGAAAACCGTATCTTCCTATCTCAAGCGCAGCACTGATTTCCTGGCCCGGTATGGCGGGGAGGAATTTGCGGCCTTTCTTGTGGGAGACACTTCCCGCAAGGCATTTGAACATCTGAAAAAAATTCGGCAGGCAGTAGAGGATCTCCACATCGCTCATGCGCCTTCCGTGGCCCGGTGGGTGACGGTCAGCATCGGCGGCACGACTGTTATTCCGCAATTGGACAGCTCCTATGATTTTCATTTGAAGGTGGCGGACGCTATGCTCTATGACGCGAAAAAACTGGGGCGCAATCAGGTTGTCTGGGTCAATGAGAATACGGAGCAGTTAAGAGAAAAATAAAAGATATTGAGGAATGGAAACAGAACTGTAATTAAGAGGTGACAAAATGAGTTTTTTCAATTTGTTTGGAGGAAAAGCCAAGGAGCAAAGCTTTAAAGAAGACCGGGAGCTGAACGAGGAAAAGGAGCTGGGGGCATACTCCGGTATGAGGGTGGAGGTAACTACCCTTGAGGAGCGCTTATTGTTCGTGGCAAAGCTGATGAACCTTCGGGAAGGCAAGGGAGAGCTTCATCAATATTCGGAAGCAAATATTTCAAAGGAGCAGGAAGCGCTTCCTGTAAAGATCCGCGGATACAGTGATCATGAAAAGAAGGCGGTATACATGGACGGCACGATTACTTCCATGCCGGATCATATCTGGAAGGTGGAGGAGCTGCAGGTTACAAAAATCGAAAATGCCAGGGTCTTTTACCGCCTGAGCACGGATCTGGATGCGACGGTTACTACATTCAGCGGCCTTGGAGCCGGAGAAAGGCCCTGCAAGCTTCTGAACATCAGCGTGGGAGGGGCCTGTATCGGCTCGGATCACCAATATCACAAGGGGGACAAATTTTTACTGAAGGTAAGGCTTCTTGCGGACCGGCCGGAATCCGCTATGCTTTGCCAGGTGCTGCGGATTATCGAAAGGGAGAAGGCGGAATTTGAATATGGATGTCAGTTTTTGGAGATGACGGAGGAAGATCAGAGGGCCATCACACAGAATATATTTGTGGCGCAGAGGAAGAAGCGGGAGCGGTAATGTGAAGGGCGGGGCCTGCTTTACATACCCGAAAATGAGCAGCGAAAAGGGCTAAAACAGCGGGAAGACTTTTTGACAGGAGGGCAAAAGCGGAATTAATACTTTTGCCCTCAAATTATTTTATATTATTACACTTTAATGGGGATTGCTTTTCTTTTCCATACCATGTAAAATATACCTAGTGTACAGTCTGATAATTGGATATTACACGGATGCGATAGAAAGAATTCCCGAAAGGTAACGATCGAGATGAGTAAAAGTAAGAAGAAACAATTACTGAGAAAAATGCGCAACAACATCATTCTGCTGGCAATGTTTATTTGTCTGGTGCTGCTGTGCACTTATATTCTGCGCAATTCCCTGATGGAGAATACCAACAAAATGGGCCTGACCCTGGTGGAGAATTATTCTTCAGCAGAGGAGGGCAATATCAGTACATGCGAGTCCATTCTGACTATCAGTGTCAAATATGTGGAGGAGAGAGAGAAGGACGGCGTCACCCTGGAGGAGCTTCGGGAGGGATTGTATCCTTTTATGAACGGCCTGACGGATCTGTACGGGCATGAAAATATTCAGATCTACGGAAAAGCTATGGGCGGTACGAAGATGATATCCAACGATCCCCGGATTGAGGCTTTGGAAGATTTTGATGTAGAGGAACGTGATTATTACAAGGGTGCAATGGCCGCGGACGGAGACATTTATATTTCTTCCGCCTATACGGATGAGGTGACAGGTCTGCCGGTGGTAACTATGTGCAAGGCTATCCCCTCCACAGGGAGTTTTTTGGCCATTGATATTATGTTTTCCTGCTTTGAGCGGAACAATGACAGTATGAGGCTGCCCAAGGATGCGGCTTATTACCTTCTGGGCCGGGAGGGAACGCTCCTTTATTATAAGTCTCCTCTGGATCGTGAGTATGAGGAGTTTCAGGAGCTTGTGAACGGATTTATGGAGCTTGCGGACGGGGATAAGGAAAATCAGGTTTTGGAAAAAGTAATTGCGTTGGAGGGAGTTACCCGGAATGTCTATTTTCACCAAATGGACAACGGCTGGACTGCCATCTTAACCATCCCTGAGGAAGAGATTCTTTCCGGCGTGGATACCTTTAACTATATTATTATTGCACTTGTTCTGCTGGGGCTTGCATTTGTTATTTTCCAGGCGTTCCATGATTACAGGCATGAGAAGCAGAGTCAGCTTTTGATGGAAGAACGGGATCAGATGGCGGATCGGAATCGGATCTACCAGAATGCCATGAACGGTACGGCAAGGTCTTACCGGGCCATCTACTACATTGATGTGGAAAAAGGCAGGTATGAGATGCTCTATCCCCATCGGGGCAAGGCTTCCGAGAGCGGCGATTACAATACGGAATTTGTATCAAGCCGTTTTGAGACGGGAATTATCGGAGAGGAATACCGGCAGCAGCTGGAGGAATTTTTGAATCTTTCCAATATTTTGAATCTGCTTGAGACGGAGGAATACGTAGAGTTTCGGTATAAGCGGCGGGACGAAAACGGAGACTTTGAGTGGTGCTGTGCGGCTATTACCGTAGCGGAGATGGGAGAGAACGGCCCGGCTGCTATTACACTGGCAGTCCGCAGCATTGATGAGATTATTCACAAGGAGGAGCGTCAGAATGAAATACTGGCTCTGGCGGCGGAGCGGGCGGAGTCTGCCAATCATGCAAAGAGTGATTTCCTGTCCCGAATGAGCCACGATATCCGCACGCCTATGAATGCCATTTTGGGCATGACGGCGGTTGCCGGTATGCACATTGATGAGAAGGACCGAGTGATAGACGCTCTGAGCAAGATTACCCTGTCCGGCAAGCATCTTTTGGGATTGATTAACGAGGTTCTCGATATGAGCCGTATCGAGAGCGGCAAGGTCAGCCTTACGGAAAGCGCCTTTAATCTCTCAGACACCATTGAAAGTCTGATGACCGTGTTCCATACTCAGATGGCGGCCAAGGGTCTGGAGCTGAGTGCCGGTATTGCCAAGCTGGAGCATGAGGATGTGGTGGGAGACGAGCAGCGCCTGCAGCAGATCTTTATGAATATTATGGGCAATGCCATCAAGTTTACGCCTGCCGGCGGCCGGATCAGTATTCATATTGAGGAGAAGCCTTCCAATATCAAGGGCAGCGGATGCTATGAGTTTACCTTTGAGGATACGGGCATTGGTATGGAGAAGGAGTACATTGACAAGATCTTTGAGCCGTTTTCCAGAGCTGCGGATTCCCGCACCGGCAAGATTGAGGGAACGGGTCTTGGCATGACCATTGCGGTAAATATTGCCCGGATGATGAACGGAGATATCAAAGTGGAGAGTGCGCCCGGCGAAGGGTCTAAGTTTACGGTGAGAGTTTATCTGAAGATTGACGATATTACGCAGGAGGATTTGGATGCCTTTGTATCCCTTCCGGTGCTGGTGGTGGATGACGAAAAGGTATCCTGTGAGAGCGCTTGTGAGATTTTGAAGAGCCTTCAGATGGAGGCGGAGTATGTCCTTGACGGAGATTCCGCCGTGAAGCGGCTTATTGAGGCCAGGAACGAAGCAAAGGACTTTTCGGTGGTGATTCTGGACTGGAAGATGCCCGGAAAGGATGGCGTGGATACGACCAAGGAGATCCGCAGCGTGGTTGGGGACGAGGTTCCTATCATTATTTTGTCCGCTTATGACTGGTCGGATATCGAGGCGGAAGCCCTGGAAGCCGGAGTGGATGCCTTTATTGAGAAGCCGTTATTTAAGTCCAGGCTGACGAGGGTGCTGAAAGAGGTTTTGGGCTTGGGCAGTGAGGAGAAGGAGATTACGGCGCTGGAAGCGTTCCAGCAGGAGGATTTCTCCGGGAAGCGCGTACTTCTGGTGGAGGATAATGAGCTGAATATTGAGGTGGCTTCTGAGCTTTTGGATGTGGTAGGGATTCAGGTGGAGCAGGCACTTAATGGGGAGCTTGCGGTACAGTGTGTGATGGAGCATGAGCCGGGGTATTTTGATCTGATCTTTATGGATATTCAGATGCCGGTGATGAATGGGTACGAGGCTGCCAAAGCTATCCGGGCTTCCGATAGGGCGGATTTGAAGGAGATTCCCATTGTTGCTATGACGGCGGATGCTTTTGCGGATGATATTCGTAAGGCGGAAGAGGCCGGCATGAACGGGCATATTTCGAAGCCGGTGGATATTGGGAAGCTGGAAGAAGCATTGCAAAGGTGGATTCGGTAAGAAGAAGGGAACAGACGAATGTTAAAGGGCCGGGAATCAAAGAACGATTCCGGCCCTTTTTGCGTTAAAATATAAAGCTTTCAAACTATTTGTTTACCTTGATGCTTCGTCTCTCAATTGTGCTCCCGCTGTTTACAGCTTATAGAGCGATATAGTCAATGTACCTTGATCTGCCGCAGCCTGAATTTGAATGGGTTTATCAAAGATATTGGTAAACCGAAGATCCAGTGCATTGCCGGAAATAGTGGCGTCCATTCCTACCGGAATATAACCCACGTCCAGAGAGTGGGGATGCCGTTCGGTAGCCGGCAGTCCGGCGGTCAGCATAGCTGCATATAATGTGGAGGAAACCTGACAGATTCCGCCTCCGATTCCAAGTACATATTTTTTATTTACAATTACATTCGCCTTTACATAGCCGTTGGCTGCCGTTCTTGGCAGGATGGCCTGATTAAAGGAAAAGCTTTCTCCGGGCTGAATCACAAGGCCGTTGATTCTGGATGACGCCAGCGCAATATTTACAGCCCGTGAGATATTGGGATTGTAAGCAGTTGCGTAGCTGCCGATAAGCGTATTTGCCGCTGCTTCCGCAGAAGCAGCTGTGTCAGCTGCCCCGGAAAGGGCCATGCCGTTGCCTGCCGCATTCCGGCCTTCTGCTTTGCCATAGGCTTCATAATGAGCGCAGTACGCGCGATAATCGTTTCCAAAGGCGGCCTGCAGATCCGGATAATTGTTCCGGTATACCAGGCAGTTAAATTCCGCGCTGCCGGACCGACCTTCCGCAAGTCCGGAAGTAAGGTAATGCTGGTACAGGCTGTTGTAGTCATACCCAAGGGCAGCCTGGAGATCCGGATACGTATTGTAGTAATAATCCACATCAAAGGTCAGACTGGTAAGCGCCGCCGGTGCTGCTTTGACAGGTGTTCCGCTTCCCCACAGCAGGCAGAAGCACAGCACCATAGAAATAAAAATGCTTGTTTTCCGTTTCATTTTTCCCCTCCAAATGATATTTGAGATTGAGATCATAGTATCAAGGCATCTCTTTCTGAATGGAATTATAGCACAATTTGGATGAGAACGGAAGTAAATATCTGGGTGGGGAGCCTTGGAGCGTTTGGCGTGGAAAACTTAGTAGACGATGTAAAAAGTGTATGCTACAATGAAACTGATAATCCGTATCGGAAATGCTTGTGCATATTTTCAATATAGACTGCTGGTGTATTGGCTACCTGTAAATCGGACGAATCGCGAGCTTGTTTTTCTGATTGCATAAGTCAAAAAGCCCTTATGCGGCTCTGTTATGCAGTCGCTTCACAGACACATCACGACACAGGTATCAAGCACATGATTTACGATATTTATACGATGCGGTATCAGAAGCCGGAAATGAGGAGGAATTTTAAAAATGGGATTTTTTAATTTTAAGAAAACAGACAAAAAGACAACACCGGCCCCAAATTCAATCGGGACAAAAGAGGAGATAGAAAAGCTGTTAAAAGAAGCTTATCGAGCCAATCCCCGCGTTTATGAAAAAGATGACGGCACGCTTCTTGCAGGCTTTGCGCTTACGGAAGATACGGCTTCGCTTTTTCCGATAGTTCCTGAAAATCAATGGGCACCGGAAGGCAATACCATCAGCGAATGGATTATTACAATGGTCAGCCTCACAAATCCCCAGGGAGGCATTATAGGCCAGATGGAATATCACGAAGCCATAAAACGGCTGAAACCATTTATTTTAACAGAAATTGATAATTGGGCCTTGATTCGGGCAATGACACATAAAGAATTGGACAGCCTGTTTGGGGATCTGCCTCGTGAATTGTATTGATGCAGGAATCTTCACAACTGTTAAAGCATGTATTTTTTAATTCTCTGCGGTTTTTGGGCGAATGTCTTTCACATCTGAAAATATAGGGTCATGATTCAGCAAAAGATGCGTTACAACAGCGGTAAGCTTATTACAATTTACTGCTGTTGCAACGCATAATCCTGCAAGTAATTCTTAATATCTTCTGGTATTCAAAATAATAGATTATATTCACCCTCTTAATACCTTCTGATATTCAAAATAATAGATTATACTCACCCTCTTAATACCTTGTGATATTCAAAACAATAAATCATACTCACCCTTGCAAAGACACAAAATGAATAGTAGATTCTCTTGCGATAACACGGGATTCCAATTCATACATATAGGGTTCTGTGTCATTATTTATCTGATCCAGCAGAATTTCCACAGATTTTTTCCCGATTTCATCCAGGGGCTGGGCCAAAGCCGTGAGCTTGGGGCTGATTTCCTTGGCCAGCAGGGAATTATCAAAGCCGGCGATGGCAATATCCTGGGGAATGGCATAGCCTAGTTCACGGAAGGCGGAGATGGCTTCGCAGGCCGTAATGTCGTCGTTGGCCAGATATGCCTCACAGTGCAGTCCGCAATCTGCCGCATATTGCTTTACCAGCTTATAGACCAGGCTGGCGTTCATATTTTCCGGCGCCGGACATTCAATCACATCGGTCAGATGAATCTGATTATCGGATAAAAACTGCTGAAATCCGGCGTATTTCAGGGCGGAAGTGGACTCCTTGGTGGGACCGATATATCCTATTTTTTGAAAACCCAGATTCAGAAAATGCTTGGCTATCTGCTGCCCGCCCTGATAGTGTGAGATATATACGCTGCTGAATCCCTCCATCCGCTTTGTGATCATAACGGCCGGAACCTGCAGACGCTGGTAAGCAGGCAGGCTTCGCTTTGTGGAAACAGGAACGGCAATCACACCATCCACTTTTCTTTGGCGCAGCTGGGCGAGAATATTTTTTTCCTTTTCAAGACTGCGGTGAGTATTGCAGATAATCACGCTGTATCCTTCATAAAAAGCCTGATTTTCAATTGCTTCGATAATTTCGCTGAAAAAAGGGTAGGCTATTTCCGGAACCAGCAGGCCGATGATGTTCGTTCGGTTTCCGGCCAGGCTTTGGGCGATGAGATTCGGCTCATAATCCAATTCCTTGACCCAGTAGAGTACTTTTTGCCGTGTCTCCGCTTTGACGGAAGGATGGTTGGAGAGAACTCTGGATACGGTAACCCGGGAAACACCCGCTTTGTCGGCAATATCCTGCATACTGGCCATAACAATCCCTCCTTTCTTCATTCCCGCAAATAGGGGCGGCTTTTATCACAACAGGCAATCGGAAACATAGAAATATGCCAAATTTCCATTCATATAGAGTTATTCTATTGCAGACCACAGTGATTGTCAAGAGCGGAAAAGCCGCCCGAAAGGGCGGCCGTTTCCGTCAATCGCAGAATATATTTCTGCGGAAATTTTACCAGGTGTGATAATGCTGCCTTTCCATGCAGGTATGTTAGCGCATTATGCTTTCAGGCGCATAATCGGATCGCCGGGCTTAAGCTGGCCGGAAGCTGTGGCTTCTACGGAGGCCAGATCATCCGAATTGGTAACGGCTGTCATTATGGTAGCCGGGTGGCCCGCCGCCTTGATCTTATCCAAATCAATCGTCAGCAGAAGAGCGCCTTTTTTTACGGTCTGTCCTTCTTTGATATGGCTCCTAAAGCCGTCGCCCTTCATTTCTACGGTATCCACACCCACATGGATGAGAAGCTCTACGCCGCCGGCTTCAATGCCTATGGCGTGAAGCGTATCGGCAAGCTGAATGATCGTGCCGTCCATAGGGGCATAGACCTTTCCGATCTCCGGCTCAACACCGCAGCATATTCCAAGAACGCCCTGAGAAAAGGTCGGGTCAGGAATATCATTCATAGGAACAAAGGTTCCCTGGGCTACGGAACCCAAAGTATCCGGGAAGGGAATCGCCGCAGGCTTCGGCTCCTCTGTTTTGGCTGCTTTTGGCTTATCGGCTTCCATAACCTCGGGAGGTACTGCGAAGAACCAGCAGAGGCAGAAGGCCGTTATAAAGGTGGCCAGGGCAAGTACAACGTACATTCCCAGCTGTGACGGAGAGTATATGTACAGCAGCAGACCCGGAATGGTGGTAATGCCGTTGCCGGTACCCTTCATTCCCAGAAGCATCGTAATCATGCCGGCGATGCCGTTGATGGAGCAGCTCAGCAGAAACGGCTTCATGCCGTAGCGCAGTATAACACCGAATAATGCAGGCTCACCGATACCCAGCAGGGCGGATACGGTAGCACTGGGACCGATGGCGCGGATTTCTTTTTTTCTGGCCTTGATGGAGATGGCGAGACATACGCCGGCCGAGGAGAAACCGCACATGCACAAAATAGCGTTAAAAGGATTGAACCCGGTGCTGGCCAGGAGGCTGATTTCCAGCATATTGAATATATGATGGACGCCGGTCAGGGTGATAATCGACCAGAAGAAGCCGACTACCAGACCTCCGATACCTAAGGGAAGTCCCAATGCGTACTCCACGATTACTAAGAGAACATTTTCCAGTGCGTGAAGAAGAGGCCCAATGATAAGTAAGGAAAGAATCAGCATAATAAACAGTACCAGAAACGGAGTAATCATAAAATCAAATACTGCCGGAACAGTTTTTCGCAGCTTCTTTTCCAGCTTACTGCCTATTACTCCGGCTACGAAGGCCGGCAGGATGCTGCCCTGATAACCGACTATGGGAATAAAGCCGAAGAGCATAAGGGGCGTTACGCCGCTGGAAGGATCTGCTACGGAGTAGGCATTTGGCAGGGAGCCGTTTACCAGCATCAGACCCAGAATCAGTCCCAGCACCGGAGAGCCGCCGAATACGCGGAAAGTGGACCAGCACACAATGGCCGGCAGGAAAGCAAAGGTCGTGCCGGAGAGTACATCCACCAGAACCTGGAAGGACTGTGGAATATCGGCGTTGGTCATACCAAACAAGGCCAGAAAGTTATTGTTGAGCAAAGCTCCTTTCAGGCCGAGAAACAGACCGGTTGCCACCAAAGCAGGGATAACCGGGACAAATACATCTCCAAAAGTACGGATGGCTTTTTGCAGCTGGTTTTTACCATCCATTTTTGCTTCCTTTGCTTCACTTGCGGTAGTTTCGGCAATACCCAGCCGGATGACCTGCTCATAGACCCGGTTGACATGGCCGGTACCGAAGATAATCTGATATTGTCCGGCTGTGAAGAAAGTACCTTTTACCGCATCAATTTCGCCCACCCTTTCGTCGTCGGCCAAAGAGCGGTCTGCCACAATGAGGCGCAGGCGGGTGGCGCAGTGGGCGGCAGACTTGATGTTCTTTGCTCCGCCAACAGCCTGAATGACTTCTTTTGCGATTTTGGAATAATCGTAATTCATAGCTTCCTCCTTAAAAATTTGATTTGATACATGTGATTTTGAAACACAATGTACTCGCGTTCATTCTGGTGAGAGGATAACACGCGTGACGGGAAAAAGTCAATATAACCGTTAAAAAAAATATAAAATCAGCATTTTGCATAAAAATTTGGTATTTATTTTGTGGAAAACAGAAAATCAAGGGTGGTGGATTGACAGAGGCGGTTGTGAAATATATAATGATCAGAATGAAAGCGAGTTCAATATGGAATGTAAGAAGGAGATTATTATGAATCGGAAATTGATTTTTTTGGATATTGACGGAACTTTGACGGAACCGGGGAAGAATGTTCCGCCTGCGTCGGCAGTTGAGGCGGTTCGGCGGGCCAGGGAAAGGGGGCATAGAGTTTTGTTGTGCTCCGGCCGGAATTACGGGATGCTTTATCCGGTGCTTCAGTTCGGATTTGACGGGCTGGCTGCCAGCGCCGGGGGGTATATTGAGTATGATGGTCAGGTGGTTTATGACTGTCCGATGAATCCGAAGCAGCAGGAGCGGGTGCTGAATGTTTTTAAGGAGAGCGGTATTTTCCGCACGATAGGGGGGAGAAATCATAGCTATACGGATGAGGGATTTAAGGAGTTTCTTGCGGAAAATGCACATTCCGAAGCGAACAGTGAGTTGCTGCGGTGGAGGATTCAGATTGAAAATGAGCTGAATATTCTTCCGATGTCGGAATATGACGGCGAGCCTATTTATGGGATGGCTTTTATGAGCCGCGGGGCGGAACGTTTGGAAAAGCCTATGGAGATGCTTGGGGATGAATTTGATTTTTGTATTCAGGAGGAAGATGCCTGCGGGATTGTGAATGGTGAATTGGCTAGTAAGGCTTTTGATAAAGGGAGGGCGGTGGAACGGGTGTGTGAGTTTTTGGGTGTTTCGCTGTCGGATACGATTGCTGTTGGAGATAGTATGAATGATTTTGAGATGCTTAAGGCGGCGGATATAGGGGTTTGTATGGGGAATGGCAGTTCTTCGCTGCGGGGGATTGCGGATATGATTTGTCCGCCGGTGGGGGAGGATGGGATTTTTTGGGCTTTTGAGAGGTTGGGGGTGATTTGAAAAGGGGTGGGGGGGCGGACGGAGCTGCCGCAAAATAAGCCATCAGACTTTTCTATATCCTGTGTTCGGACGGTTCGCGTACACGCTGTATGCTCTGTGCAGACATTGCCCTTGGGGATGGTTTGAGGATGTTGGTTTTGAGGGCAATGTCCGCCCATATCATACAGCGTGTACGCGAACAGCCGGACAAGGGATATCGGAAAAGCCTGATGGCTTATTTTGCGGCAGCTCCTGGCTGTGGCG
>OFGP01000161.1_pt1 | contig 71204 bp, 61 predicted proteins | sample 1521781 | NCBI WGS metagenome assembly OFGP01 (sample SAMEA3504113, study PRJEB24116) | mouse gut metagenome | biome: mouse gut; feature: mouse-associated habitat; material: faeces | place: Denmark | collected 2011
AGGGCTGTGATTACGACCTTACCCTGTATGATGAATACGGCAACCAGGTGGGGAAAGCAGAGTGGGATGGCGAGGGCCGGAAAAAGCTGACCGTCCCTAATTGGGATATCCAGACTAACAAATATTGCATTAAGGTAGAAAGCGGAAACGGGGAGGAAGTTTCCCCGGATGATTATTATAAGATTAGTTTCCATGTTTCCGAAAATAAGGAGCATGAAAAGACTGACGCCGTCAGGGAAGCATATGGGAATCTTCACAACGCATACGGCCGGAAGGATGAAAACTGGCGGGAATATCTTGACCAGTATAATGCGGTTTTGCGGGAGACGGAGCAGAATTATATAAAAGAGCTGGAACAGCTCCACCGGAAGCAGTTTGACAGCCTGCCGGAAGAAAAGAAGTACAAGGGCGGGCGCACGGTGGACGAACTGCTTAAGGACATGGCGGAGGGGAAGGATTTAAGCGATGCGGAAATGGAATATGTGAAGATTTTCGCCAATCTGAAAGACATGGAAAAGGCGCAGAATAAAGCGGAGCTGAAAAACAGCTTTTCGGATGATTTTGTTAAGGATTTGGAGGGCATGGGCATTTCCCGTGACGACATAGAAGGTATGCGTGTAAGGATTGGGAGCAGCGGGGATGTGTCCGTGGACGGGATAGAGGATAGCACTGTCCGGGAACAGGTGCAGAAGCTGATAGATGAAAAGTACGGTGACCGGATGTATCAGTATTACATAGGCATTGCAGACAGCGTGGGGGATTTGCCATCCAACACATACCGGTATGCCACGGACATTCAGGAAGTCCGGCGCTACCTGAAAGGGGTTACGGGGGAGGATATTTCCCTGGAAAATCTTTATCTGACGCCTGACGGGAAGATTGGAGGTCTGCCGGACAAGGCGGCCAATCTGATTAACAAGACAAAGGACAATGCCAAAATAGAACGGATGAAGGATGCGCTGATTGATATTATAGGGAATATCAGGATAAGCGGCGACTTGGGGATTCCCGATTTCACTTCACAGCTCTGGTTTAAGGATGGGGCGTTTTCCGTGGAGGACAGCGGTTTTGCGGTGGACATGGGCGCACTGGGTGAGTGGTTTACACCACAGTCCTCTGGAAATATGTATTCCGATATGTATAAATATCAGTTTAAGAAGGTTTTATAGGCTCCGCAGAGGTAGAAAAGTAAATTTACAGGAGAGGGTGAAATAATGCAGGTAAGTTCGTCCAATGGTTCATTGCAGAACAGATATTTTTCAGGGACAGAAAGCATAGGCGGTATCCATCTGCCCGACTTTCATGATAAATATGTTTTCTCCAAAAAGAAAAGCGGCACAAGTGATAAGGAATACCGGAGGCAGATTTGGGAACAGGCTTATGAGGATTTTGCAAAAGGACAGTTCCAGAATAAATCCGAAGGGTTTAACAGGCTGATGAAAAGCTACACATCGGAAGTATCCCCGGACAGAAAGGGGCTCATCACTTCCGGCCTGAAAGCCGTTTCGGGGAACAGGCAGAATGTGCTTAAGCCGATAGATTTTGTGGCAACGCTGCTGGAAGGGAAAGTAAAATATCAGAAACTGCCATCGGGGAACAGCGATTACATAGAGTTTTATGATAAGAACGGGGAAATGGTGGCGACTTATTCCAATAACGGGTGGACGATGTATACCACCAATGCGGAGGCTTCCAGACAGACGGAAATGTGCATGATTTACAATGAGGCATGGGGGAATGCGAAGAGAGGGATTCCGCTGGCGGGTGAAGAAGCGGTGAATATGGGAGATACGCAGAATAGTTTTGATGCCAGGGCATAGCAGAAAACAAATATTATGGGTATATATCCCCAATAAGCTACAGTCTGATACGGCAGGCATCCCCGGCTTCTTGGCAGATTGGGGAATTGGGGTGCAGAGCAAAGAAGGACTTGAAAAGATAGGACAGGGGGCAAACCTCTATGGTACCCTGAAAATCTGTAAATCGCAAATCAGAAAGAGGAAAGGGCTTGCAGGCCCTTTTTTGAAATTCCCGTACCGCATTTGTGCTTTTCGTTCCATTTTATATGCCTTTCGTTCCCTGCATCCCAAAATAACAGAAAATCTGCCGATAAATTAAGTGACGGCAGAAGCGGGATTTGGGGCGATGAAAAATGACCCGGAGTATGAGGCGTGGGTGCTGAATGACCTGCGGGCAGGATGGGCGTAGCCGGACAGATGGGCAGGTGTCTGCGGCGGGGCATATTCCACCATCTATTACGGGGCAACAAAAGAGGAGTGCCATGCGGAGATGTGGAGCGCAGGATACCAGAATGGAAGCGGGAAAAGCCTGTTTGACGGCAGGGCAAAAGACAGCTTCTGGGAGTGCCGGATTGAGTAGAAAAAACGGACAGAGGCGCAGATAAAAAAGGAGCAGGAAAAGAAACGGGGGCAGGAAGAAGCCAATGCGAAGGCAGCGATGGAAAAAAGCGATGCACACAGGCGGCTGATGGCGCAATGGCGGCTCTGAATGACGGAGGGGCCACAGGTAAGATTTTTTGAAAGAGGATGAGAATTATGTCAATGACTATTCCAAATACCTGCAGGGTAAGTACAGCTATATGAATTCGGGTACAATCTCCATGCAGGGCGTTCCGACAACGGTATCTGTATCGGGCACTTTCCTGAAAAAGTGTATGACCGACCCGGAAAAAGCAAAATATCTGGAAGAGAATCTGGCGGCATTGCCGGACTGTGCCTCTTATGCGGTATCCCATGCGCAGGGAACACTGACGAGTATTTCCTATGAGATTGACGCAAATGGGAATATAACGGGAATTTCTTCCGGAACAAATGACCCCGATGGAAAAGTAGCCAGAGAAAATGCGCAGCGGCGGGAGAAAGAGAAGAAAGCAGCCGAGGAAAAGGCCGCCGGGAGACGCAGGGAGAAAAAGGTGGAGGAAGAAAAGACAGCGGAGCGGAGGGCAGAAAGAAAAGAGCGGATGGATAAACTGACGGAAGGTACGTTCACGGTATCTGCCACTGGTACGGATGTGAAAAGCGTTACACAGAATATTGTTGTGGCGGTATCTGGTGCATCATCACCCACAGGGGGCAGTTTTGACATAAAGGCATAAAGCCCCTTAAGTTCAGTCGCCTTATTCCGCAGAGGCGCAAAAACCATGCGCCCCTGACAGGGGAAAAACTGTCCGTACATTACGAGGGAGCAAGTGCGGCTCTAACCGACAGAGAGGCTGCAATAATAAAATAATGGGGAATTTGCAAAATGAATATTAACGGAATAGGAACAACAGGATATCCGGCATGGCAGGGAGCGAGAAAGGCGCAGCAGAATACGGCAGGAAAGAGTTTTGCAGCGCAGGTGAACAATGTGGCGGGTACACCAAAAGTCTATAATATTTTTTCTGATGAAGATATGATATGGACGGGAGGGAACGGCACAGGGCTGTCTTATTATCTCAAGTATGCGGAAGATTCAACGGAAGACGACCCGAAAATAATCGCAAAAGGTGTTGATGAGAATGGAGATGAATTAGAAAAGACCATACATATCAACGAGGTAAATCCCAAGTCAGCGACTGTTGTGGAAATGCGTGCTTTGGAAGCGCATATGGGGTAAAGAAGCTGGGAGGATTTACTTCCCTTCCGATGGAAGCCGGGACTATGGGATTAAATGACAGGACGGATTTCATGAACAGGAAATAAATTCCATCGGCCGCATATCCCAAATGAGCCACAGAGGGCGGGCATCCCCGGCGTTTCGGCAGATTAGATAGCCCCGTTTGGAACGGCTATCATCAATTGGATAAAGTAAAAAAGGAGCAGGTTTTTATGGATATTAAAATGAATCGTTATATGAAGCAGGCATCATATACAGCAACAGCAGGCGGAAAATCGTCAGAGTCTCATGTTGGCGGCAAGATTGGGAGCGAAGCGAAGTCTGGCGCAAACAGGGATACCGTATCAATTTCTGTAGCAGGACAGCAGTTTTACGCTGAAAAAATGGAATCAGGTACTGATATGGAATTGATACATATCGGTTCTGGTTTTGATGAATTCAGAAACGCCGTATGCTCTATGAATGAAAAACTGCCCGTTAGCTGGAAGGCAATGGTTGACCCGTACAATACGATTACGAGCCTGGCTAAAGCAGAGTTCCGCCTGAAACAGTTGGCAGACCCGGCGGCTTCTCATAAAGATGAGGATATAGAGAAGGGCGCGGAGGCATACGCAAAGGAAAAGATTGATGAATTGATAGAAAAGAAAAAAGCCATGATTGCTGACGGAACGGCAAAAACTGCAGCCGAGGAGTATGAAGAATACAAAACGGCATACGATGCTTACCATTCAGAAAACGGCAGCAGCCTGATTGAAAAGATGACAGGAGATACAAAGAAAGCATATGACATATACAAAAATATCATTGATGGAACGAAAGTCTCAATAGATGAGGAGGAATTTCTTATTTTCCATAACTGTACAATGTACAGGGCGGCAAAAGCTGAATACATCCAAAAAACTGATGAACTATATAATGCAATGAATGGTATTCCTTTAAAATAAACAACTTGAAATGAAATGCCCAAACAAAAGAATCACTTGCAAATGATACAATAGTTGTGGAATAGACAGAACTCTAAAAGCATGTGAACAGAATATGACGGAAGAGCCGCTATAAGAAAGAAAATGGAGGATTTGAAAAATGAGCATTAATGGAATAGGAACAGCAGGATATCCGACATGGCAGGGAGCAAGAAAGACAGAAAGCAGTACAAAGGGCGGCTTTGGGGCGAATGTACAAGGCGCAAAAATGTGGTACATATTACCCCGGACGCATTATTTTCCATCTATGATGCGAAGACAGGGGAAAGTGCGAATGTATACAGGGTGGATGATTATTCAGAAGATAATCCGGTTTACCTCGTAAAAGGCACTGACATAAACGGAAATGAATATGAGCAGACAGCAATTTCCTTAGCATGGCTATTATGAAGGATAAAGCGGGTACTGCTTCCTACCATGAAAAATCGGACTACCTTTCAGCGGCATACGCGCTTATGAATGATATGAAAACGCTTGGAAATTGGGACGGGTATCTGCGGTATGGGAAGTGGATTAATGATATTCTGACTTTCTGTAAAGGCAAATCATGATTGAAAAACAGCCTGACCCACGGCTGCATGTTTCCAATAAGCCACAGCCCGACAGGGCAGGCATCCACGATGTTCCGGCAAAACAGAGAGAGGCGATTGAAATGGATATAACAGGAATAGCAAAAAGCCGTCATGCGGGCATCCCCAAAGCGTCATCCAAAAAGGAATGGAAACTGTCCGATTCCCTCCGCGAGCAGATAGCCGAATACGCCAGGGAGGATGCGGCGCAGAACGTCTATATGGGAAATAAGTTCCTTGCCCTGCGGAAAAGCGAGGTCGCCAAAGTCGCGCCGGACAGGACCGCGCTGATGGGGAAGGTCAATCAGGAAATGGTGGACATGAAAACGATACAGGAGGCGGACGAGAGGTGGCTGCGTCTCCTGTTCGGTGAGCCGTATGAGGCTAAGTTCCAGTCCGAGGGGACGGGCTCTGCCGTCCATGTGTATGACAGCAACGGTGACGAGATACTGACCTACACGGCGGGCGTGGGCTGGCATGAGAAGGAGTCGAAGGCGGAGACGCAGGTACACGGGGCCTTGAAGGCTGCCTACTATGATGCTTTCCGGGCGGCAAGGCAGGAGATAAATGCCGGGGCGGTGGAAACGCAGGGCGGATTTGACGCGAGAGCGTGAGGATTTTTGACTGGCAGGGAATTTGCGGATAAATATGGTGGTTGGCCGACAGACATTGAGATACCAGCAGAAAGCGGCGTAACAGCGACAAACTGCTTTGTATATAAAATTGAATAGCGTACATGCTAAAGGACATTTCATCTTTTATTCAGGTGGATGTCCCTTTCTGATATAGAATAAAAATATTGAAAATGCGCATAATGCGTATTATAATATATTCAAATAAACAGAAAGGAGAGATGCCATGAATGAATAAGGAGGTATTTAATGAGATTTAGAGAAATTGAAAATATGATATTAAAAGACGGATGGTATCAGGTAAAGCAAAAAGGTTCACATCATCAATACAAACACCCAATTAAACCTGGAAAAGTTACAATCCCGGAACATGGAGGGGATTTGAATTCCGATACAGTAAAATCAATTTTGAAACAAGCGGGGCTTTAAGTCCTGTTTATTTAATCTATATAAACGGAGGTGAATATATTGAAATTAATTTATCCGGCTGTATTTAAGCCTTTTACAGATAAAAGCGGTGGATATGTGGTAGAATTTCCGGATTTGCCCGGTTGTGTAACAGAAGGAAAGAATCTGGAACAGGCTATTGAAATGGGAATTGACGCAGCTAGCGGCTGGATATTGGGAGAACTTGAAGATGGGGAGAAAATCCCACGAGCTTCCGACTATTCTGAAATAACTGCTGAAAATGGGTGCATGATAAATATGCTATTATTAGACATTGATGCCTATGAAGAAAAATATGGTGAAAAAGCCGTAAGAAAAAACCTTACTATTCCTGCATGGCTGAATACTTTTGCTGAAAAGAATAATATCAATTTCTCTAAACTTTTACAAGACACATTATTCTCAATGGCACAGGCAAAATAAATACAGGGAGCTGTCCATAGGGCAGCTTCTTTTTGAATTGACTTACCAACACAATTATAGTATTATGTCTGAAACGGAATCACCCTTCAAAGCAAAGGAGAACTATCATGAATTTTTATTTGACAAGCCAGCTGAAAAAGAAACTGAACTCTGTACAATCCATTCCGATGAAACATTGTGCAGAGTATGGCGTATAGATAACGCGTTTGGATTTCATCGGAAAATGAGGCAATAGAGATACTGCATGCCAGTATGTTTACTGCCTGTTTTCCGTATGCAGATTGAGCGTATTAAAGGCTATGGACAATGTTTTGTCTGTAGCCTTTTGTCATAGGGAAACTGGAACCATAGAGGCAGAAGGCAGTACACGGATGTGTACAGGCGCTTTCTGCTTTTTTATTGCCATAAGGGTGTCTGGCGAAAGCTTGCATCCGTTGTTTTTTGGGAAGTATTTTACGAAAAATGAAAGGACGTGATTTATATGAGCTTATTGGAAATTAAAGACCTGACTCATTCTTTTGGCGAAAACCTGCTTTATAAAAATGCGGAGTTTTCATTAAATAGAGGTGAGCATATTGGAGTTGTGGGGCAAAATGGAACCGGAAAAAGTACATTGATTAAAATTTGTACAGAACAGATTATGCCGGATGCCGGCCGCGTTGTATGGCAGCCGGATATATCTGTCGGATATCTCGACCAGTACGCAAAGTTGGAAAAGGGCATGACAATGCAGTCTTTTTTGAAATCGGCATTTTCAGGACTATATCAGCTTGAAAGAGAAATGACAGCAGCTTATGTAAAAGCAGCTACAGGGAAGATGGAGTATCTCAGGCTCGCAGCGAAGTATCAGGAGCAGCTTGAAATTCATGATTTCTATTCCATCGATACGCAAATCGAACAAGTGGCTAATGGCCTGGGGCTGCTGGCATTAGGGCTGGACAGAGCGATTGATGAAATGAGTGGCGGCCAGAGAGCAAAAGTGATACTGGCAAAATTACTTCTTGAGAAGCCGGATGTTCTTTTGCTTGATGAGCCAACCAATTTTTTAGATAAAGAACATATTGCATGGCTTGCTGATTACCTGTCAGGCCTTAATAATGCTTTTATGGTAGTATCACATGATGATGCTTTTCTGGAAAAAATTGCAAACCGGATATGCGATATCGACAATGACAGTATCACAAAGTATTATGGGACGTATTCTGAATTTTTGAGAAAGAAAACGCTCCTGCGGGAAAATTATGTGCGCCAGTATTCGGCTCAGCAGAAGGAGATTAAGAAGACGGAGGAATTTATCCGCAAAAATATTGCCGGAAGAAAATCTAAAATGGCAAGAGGACGCCGAAAACAGCTTGAGCGAATGGAGAAGATGGAAGCATTAGAGCAAAAAGAGCTAACGCCTTATTTCCATTTTCCGGAGGTATCGCTCACAAATACGGAACACCTTTTGGTAAGGCGTTTATCGGTAGGTTATTATTATCCGGTTTTGTCTAAGGTCGATTTTTCGATAAAGGGTGGGCAGAAAGTAGTGATAACGGGTTTCAACGGGATTGGAAAATCCACCTTATTGAAAACGCTTGCAGGACAGATTCCTGCCATACATGGGCATTACAAATTTTCGGAACAGGTCACAATAGGGTATTTTGAACAGGATTTGATATGGGAAGATACGACAAGAACTCCTGTACAGATTGTTTCCGACAGCTGCCCTGATATGGTGATGAAGGAGGTCCGCAAAGCCCTTGCCCTGTGCGGTATTTCAGGTAAACATGCCATGCAGCCTGTGGGAACGCTGAGCGGCGGCGAGCAGGCCAAAGTAAAAATGTGTCTGCTGACTCTAAAGCCGTGTAATTTTCTGATACTGGACGAGCCGACAAACCATTTGGATATTCAGGCAAAAGATGCGCTAAAAGTAGCATTGGCGAAATTTGCCGGTACAATCCTTCTCGTTTCGCATGAGGAAACCTTTTACAGAGAATGGGCGCAGCGGGTAATTGATATAGAAAACAGCAGCTTTATATAATCATATCAGCAGTCGTCAGAGCTGGCTTCCAATATCGGACAGCTTGCATTTGACAGAATGGCAGGGACAATGGAGGTAAATTTCCCATCGAGCATACCGGGCGGGGACAGGATATATCGCCGGAATTTGTGATTAAGAATCTGTCGCCAAAGGCAAAGACCCTCGCTGTTACATTGGAAGAACATCTTCTAAAAAAGTCTTAATATTGGGTGACGAAATAGAGGATTTTTAGAGAATTGAATGCTATTCTTCTAACAGGTGAAAAAGCCAAATAAAGGAAAAGAGGTATGAGAGATGAGAAAAAAGATGTTGAAAGCAGCAGGAATTCTTTGTTTGTCCGTGGTTTTGTGTATGGGTATGGCGGGATGTTCAGGAAAAGAAAATGAGCAGCCGACTTCGCCGGATGCACGCATGACTAATGAGAGTGACAATAACGAAGATATTGAAACAGGCGGAGAAAGCGGCAGCATCAATGAGGCAGAGGGAAATCAGGAAGATACGGATAATGCCGATGCGGAAAACAGTGACGGAATTACAGATAATAGCGAAAAAGGCGCATTTTATGACGGGGCAAATCTGAGCGGGCGTGTTGTTGATTTTACGGATACAGGTTTCACCATAACTCCCACGACAACGGTTATAAACGAGGATGGCTCAATGGAAGGAGGTATTGCAGCTCCCGGCTATGAATCGGATGAAACGAATATAAATATAACCTATGCAGAGGATGTTGTTTTTCAAATCATAAATTTCAGCATGAGTCTGCAGGCGGAAGCTTCGAGGGAGGACACCGATAAAAGCAGTATCAAGATAGACACTACGGTGAATATATTTGGCACCTGTCAGGATGAAAAACACTGGATTGCCGACAAAGTTGTAATTGAAAGGTGGCAGTAGGAGACCAGGATGAGTTGTTTGACAGGAGCACTCTGTTACATTCACAAAATCTGTAAAGCTTTTCGTCCGACAGATAGCCGGGTGTTCCTTTTTAGACGGTCATTCGGTTTTCAAAGGGCTTGTCCGTATATCCATAAGGCAGGAAATCTGCCCAAAGAACCCGCTGTTTCCAAGCTCTCGGAATTGCGGTATAATGGAAAAGCGATAAATCAAAATATGGGAAAAGGGGCAAATGTAGGGCTGCGGGGTATCTCAAAAGGAGCAGAACTGGCGCTGACGGCGGGAAGCAGTTGGAGTTTTCATGGGCAAGAAGTTCCTTATATCGCTTACGGGCTTGAGAAATTTCTTCTCGGTGGTGCGCCAGGAAAAGCGTCCGGGCGGGCAGTATGGCCTTGGCAATACAAGAACGCTTAAAAGACCTGCGTTTGAGCGACGGGATGATTGAACTGCTGAAAAGCGTGCGAATGGATAATGCGCTAATCGTCAAACAGCACAATCCTGATATAAGCGACCCGCAGACAGCGTCTTTGGTATTTATCTGCAAACAACAAATCTGCATTTTGGGAGGGTGTTATGTTTAATGAGATATGCATATATGAGGCAAAATTAACTAAGTTAGACGAAATTGAAGAGTTAATGAAAGAAGTGGCTGAGTTCTATTTGAAACAAGACGGTGTCATTGATGTGCATTATATAAAACGTACTCACAGACAAAAAGATTTTAATGCAGTTAAAAACGGGGAATTGCCTGTCCGTCTGACGAAAAATACAGGAAAGGTAACATATGTTCTGTATTGGGTACTGGAAAATGAAGAAGCACATGCAAGAGTATCCAAGCTCGGTGTAGAGAAATTTTATAAACGCTGGAATCGCTGTTTAACTACAATGCCTAAAATAATTCTGGGTGAGAATATAATCTAACTTGATAGGAAAGCATAGAATTTTATGTTATAATTTAGGGGAAAGGAAGAATGACATAGATATTCTGATAGATGAATTTACAGACTGCCTGGTAGAGAGAAAGACCGGGAGCAGGTGGAAACAGAGTACCAGTTACGTTCAACGCCAATTAAGCCAAAAGACTATAAGGGGTGGAAATTCGATTGGAGTAGGACGGAGAAAACGGTTACAATATTTATGAATTGTTTTTAGCGGATGATGATACAGTGCAGGGAAGAATCTCGCTAAGGATAGATGGTGGTGTGGCAGATGTTGACGATGGAAAGAAAAAGGACCAGTTTGTTTGAGGATATTGCCGATTATGCGAAAGACGGCAGGCTGACGGAACCGTCAGACGGAAAGCGTTATGAGTGGCGTAAAATGATTGATGCGGTAAAGGCGTTAGGCAGGCCGCTTACGGACGAGGAAGCCGAGCAGTACCGGGTAAAATAGTATTGGTGCGATAAAATCAAGGTTTTTAAGACTTGGTGAGGTTCATCACGGGGTGAGTGGTGGACCCCTGTTTTTGTGTTTTTTGTGAATAAAACAACAAAAGTGAGCTGTGCAATGCTCTTTTTTCATTTTCAGGCAATTCATAATTTCCTTTATTTCTAAAAATATAACACTCAAACAAAATCCCCCAATACACATAAAATCGTTTCTTTTTATCCAGATAATCCCCGCAGGAAATAAAACCGATAAATCTGAAAAATGAAGATATTTTACAAGACGCAGGAAAAAATAAGAGGTAAAATGGCTCTTGACAAAATTCAAAAATTGAATTTGGAGGAAATCCACATGAAGAAAGAAGTAAGGACAGTGGTGTATGATGATGAATTAAGGATGGAGGCATACCGCTTTGAGGGAATCGTGCAGCCTTTTCCGAGCCATTTCCATGAGCATTATGTCATAGGTTTTGTGGAGAAAGGGGAGCGTGTGCTTTCCTGCCGGGACAGGGAATATACCATAGAGGAAGGAAGTATCGTGCTTTTCAATCCGGGTGACAGCCATGCCTGTGTGCAAAGTGATGAAGGGACGTTTGATTACCGGGGCTTCAACATTTCAAAGGAGGTTATGCTCGAGCTGGCGGAAGAAGTTACAGGGAAGAAAGCGCTTCCCGGTGGGAAACGGGAGCTTCCGGGATTTTCAAAGAATGTTGTCTGCGATGAGGAGATAGCCTGTCATCTGCGCCCGCTGCATGAGATGGTCATGAAAGGGACGGGGGAGTTTAAGAAAGAGGAAACCCTGCTGTTCCTGCTTTCGTACCTCATCCAGAATTATGGGAAGCCATTTGAAAGCTGTATCCCGGAATGCAGACAGGAGATTGAAAAAGCCTGCGAATACATGACAGCGCATTTTACGGAGCGCATTTATTTAGAACAGATATGCCGCCACGCCGGGCTTAGCAAATCAACGCTGCTACGGGCCTTTACGAAGGAAAAAGGAGTCACGCCGTACCGATACCTTGAGACAGTCCGCATCAACGAGGCAAAAAAGCTGTTATCGGAAGGTGTGCCGCCTGTGGAGGCGGCTATAAGGACAGGGTTCTCGGACCAGAGCCATTTTACAAATTATTTTAACCAGTTTATAGGGCTTGCGCCGGGGACTTACCGTGAGATATTTTCGGAAAAAGTCAGGGACAGCGTGAATGAGAATACCATTCCCAGCGTGAAAAAAATTCACGCGGAAGAACCGTCCGCAAAGCGGACTTGCTGCAAGCAGCATTCTTCCCATGTTCTGTGAGATATAGAAGGGAGGCATCGAATGGAGAATAGGAAATCAGCCGGGCATCTGGCAGCGCTGTTTACCATCATCATCTGGGGGACGACATTCATATCCACCAAAGTCCTGCTTACGGATTTCAAGCCGGTGGAAATACTGTTCTTCCGCTTTGTCATGGGATTTGCGGCACTTTTTTTGGTTTGTCCGCACCGCATGAAAGGCGTGGGGCGCAGGCAGGAGCTGACTTTCGTGCTGGCGGGCTTAAGTGGGATATGTTTATATTATCTGCTGGAGAATATTGCGCTTACATACACGATGGCATCCAACGTGGGAGTCATCATTTCAGTTGCACCGTTTTTTACAGGCGTCCTGTCACGCCTGTTCCTGAAATCGGAAGGGAAGCTAAAGGCAAACTTTTTTATAGGCTTTGTGGTGGCGATGGCGGGCGTTGCGCTGATTAGTTTTAATGGTTCCAGAATGGAGCTGAACCCGGCGGGGGATTTGCTGGCAGTCCTTGCGGCTTTTGTGTGGGCGTGCTATTCCATACTCACAAGGAAGATAGGCAGCTTCGGCTACCCGGTCATACTCACCACGCGGAGGACGTTCTTTTACGGCATCCTGTTCATGGTTCCGGCATTGTTCCTTTTCGATTTCCGCGGGCAGCGAGCCAGGTGGGTGTGCTTGTACGAGCATTTGGAGACTGCCGGGCGAGTACACAATTTTACTGCTTTTGGTAAAATTGTGTACCGTGAAATGGGGCTGGAACGGTTTGCGGATATGACGCATCTGCTCAATATCCTGTATCTTGGACTGGGGGCGTCCGCACTCTGCTTTGTCACATGGAATCTGGCAGTAAAGGCGCTTGGCGCGGTTAAGACCAGCGTTTATATTTACATGGTTCCTGTCATAACGGTTGTGACTTCGGTGGTGGTACTGAAGGAGCCGGTGACATGGGTTTCCGTTATGGGGACGGTGCTGGCGGTTGCGGGGCTTTTCCTTTCTGAATATAGCGGGAAGGAAAGCAGAACCCTTTACCGATGTTATCAGAAAAATCAGGAGGAGAAATCCTCCAAAGAGCAGGAGGATTGAAAGATGGATTTACAGAATGAAAAATGTGTAATGGTAATTGACGAGAGCCTGCCGCCTGGCATTATAGCGAACACGGCGGCAATCATGGGTATCACGCTGGGGAAGCAGATGCCGGAGGTTGTAGGCGCAGATGTGTATGACGGGACAGGCAACGGGCATCTGGGGATTATAGAATTTCCGGTGCCAATCTTAAAGGGCAATGTGGAGGCAATCAAGTCTATCCGTGAAAAGCTGTATGAGCCGGAATTTTCGGACTTGACGGTGGTGGATTTTTCAGACCTTGCGCAGGGGTGCAAGACCTATGATGAGTTTATTGAAAAGATGAAGGATGTTTCAGAAAGGTCACTGAATTATTATGGGGTTGCCATCTGCGGTGCGAAAAAGAAGGTCAATAAATTGACGGGAAGTATGGCGCTGCTGAGATAAAGAATACACAAATTTACGCAGCCAGCTTAACCATTTACGAAGCAGACGTTAGAAATCGCCCTTATTTTTCCGATAAATTAGTTGAAGACTTGAGGTGGCGGAAACGATAAAGCTGGAAAAGGGCAGGAAAATGAAAAATCCGGTAGTAAGGAGAAAGCGGAGGTAATAAAAAGTGAAGATATTTATAGTGGAAGACGAGGCGGAGATTTGTAAGGAATTGTCCGTTCTGCTGCAGAAATATGGTTATGCCTGTGAGAGTAGCAATGATTTTGCGCATATCACGGAGCATATTTTGAAAGCCGAGGCAGACCTTGTGCTGCTGGATATCAACTTACCATATCAGGACGGTTATACGATATGCCGTGAGATTAGAATGAAGTCGGATATTCCGATTGTCGTTTTGACAAGCAGAAATACGGACTTTGACGAGCTGATGAGCTTAAATATCGGCGCTGACGATTTTATATCAAAGCCTTATAACGCGCAGGTACTGACAGCGCGCATCCGGAAAATATTAAAAAGAACCTATGAAGCCCGGGCAAATTCCGTCCTTATCCATAAAGGCCTGACAGTCAACCTCTTAAAAGCCACGGCGTCTTATGGAGATAAAGAGACAGATTTAACCAAAAACGAGCTTGGCATACTGCGTCTGCTGATTGTAAGCAAAGGCAATGTGATACCCCGGGACGCAATCATAGATGAATTATGGCAGAGCGGCGAATTTATAGACGAAAACACACTCAATGTAAATATTGTGCGATTACGTAAAAAGTTATCGGAGATTGGCGCGCCCGATTATCTGGAGACAAAACGCGGATTGGGGTACAGGGTATGAAGCTGACCGATTATATCATCGACCGTCTTTTTTCCATTATAATGTTTCTGGCAGCCCTTATTTTTTCCATGGGGCTTCTCTGGCTGATGGGGCTGCGCTGTGAATTTATTATTTATATTGAAATCATATTCGGATTTTCTTTTCTTGCGTCGCTGCTTTGGGATTACACAGGAAAAAGGAAATACTACTGCGGGCTTATGGCCTTATTTGACGGGCTTGACGACAAGACTTTATTAGCGGAGCTTGCAGAAAAGCCGGGATTTCTTGACGGGAAATTATTGTACCGGATTCTGCGTTTGTCTGACAAGTACATGAATGATAAGCTGGCGGAAGCGCAGGCCACGAATCAGGAGTACCGGGAATATATCGAAATGTGGGTGCATGAAATAAAAACGCCGATAACCTCTGCCCATTTAATCATTGAAAATGACAAAAATATTTCTACCATACGCATAGACGATGAATTGAATAAAATAGACCATTTTGTAGAGCAGGCGCTTTTCTATGCGAGAAGTACAGCCCTGGAGAAAGATTTTAAGATAGAAAAGACAACTATGAAAACGCTGGTACAGGAGGCACTGAAAAGCTATTCCAGACAGATAATCGGAGTTCACGGCAGGCCGGTATTTGTAAATCTGGATATTCCGGTATATGCCGACCGGAAATGGTGCGTATTCATTATAGGACAGATTATAGCCAATTCCGTTAAATATGCAAAAGAAAATCTGCTTCTCACTTTTGAGGGAAAATCCTTTGAGAACGGGTGCAGCCTTTCTGTCTCCGATAATGGAATCGGGATAGACGAAGCAGATATGCCGCGGATTTTCGAAAAGGGGTTTACCGGGGAAAACGGACGCAAAATGAAAAAGTCAACAGGCATCGGGTTATATTTATGCCGGAAGCTGTGCCATAAGATGAATATGGAAATATCGGCGGAAAGCAGCTCCGAAAACGGGACAACCATGAAAATCACCTTTCCCGGGGAGAACCTTACATTTTGGTAATGTAAATGTAATCTGATTTAATGGCGTATTTTAAACTCCGGCTGTAAAATATGAAACATCAAAATCTGCAGATTTGATATTTTATATTAGGAGGAGCAAAATCATGACCACCCCGATTTTAGAGGTTTCTGACATTCAAAAATATTATGGTAACAAAGGAAACATTACCAAAGCGGTTAACCGTATCTCGCTGTCTGTCTGCAAGGGAGAATTCGTCGGTATTATGGGCGCATCCGGTTCAGGCAAGACAACTTTGCTTAACTGCATTTCCACAATCGACACAGTAACCAGCGGAAAAATTCTGGTTGAGGGAAAAGATATTACTACTTTACGCGGAAAGCAGTTGTCGGCTTTTCGGCGCGAAAAGCTGGGCTTTATCTTTCAGGACTTTAATCTGCTTGACACGCTGACTGCCTGTGAAAATATATCCCTTGCCTTGTCCATTTCCGGCATAAAAGCAAAAGAAATTGATGAGAGGGTGCAGGCGATTGCGGGAGCATTGAACATCACGGAAGTCCTTGAAAAGTATCCCTGGCAAATGTCCGGCGGGCAAAAGCAGCGCGTGGCAGCCGCCCGCGCTATGGTAACAAATCCGGATCTTGTTCTGGCGGACGAACCGACGGGCGCGTTGGATTCCCGTTCTTCCCATATGCTTTTGGACATGCTGGAAGAATTGAACCAAAAGCTTTCCGCAACAATCCTCATGGTGACTCACGATTCTTTCACAGCCAGTTACTGCCGCCGTATTCTCTTTATCAAGGACGGAAAAATTTTCAACGAAATCCGCCGCGGGGTAAAATCGCGGAAAGAATTTTTTGAAGAAATCCTGGAGGTGGTTTCTGTATTGGGAGGTGATACCCATGACAGAATGTAAGCTGATTATCCGCAATGTGCGCAAAAACATACAGGACTATATGATTTATTTCCTGACGCTTACGGTTTCGGTAAGTATGTTTTACGCTTTTAATTCCATTCAGACCCAGCCGGCATTAAATGACCTGGACGCGACCAGGCAGCTGCTTTCTGACCAGTTAGGAATACTGCTTTCCGCATTGTCTGTCGTAGTGGCTGTCGTGCTTGCCTTTCTTATCCTGTATGCAAACCGTTTCCTGTTAAAACGCCGGAAAAAGGAATTGGGGATTTATACATTATTGGGAATGGAAAAAGGGAAAATATCAGGGATTTTTGCCGGGGAAACCTTATGCGTGGGGATTCTGTCGCTGATATCCGGGCTGGTATTGGGGCTGCTTTTGTCACAGGGACTTTCCATATTTTCTTTACGCCTGTTCGCAATAGATATGAGCAGGTTTCAAATTGTTTTTTCCATGAGTGCGCTGAAAAAGACAATCGGCTGTTTTGCGATTATTTTTCTGATTGTCATGGTTTTTAATGTGCGCACGGTTTCCACGGTCAGGTTAATCGACCTGCTGACCGCGGACAGGAAGAATGAAACTATGGCGCTGAGGAACAAAGCCGCGCAAATTTCTCTGGCTGCGCTGTCTGTCCTGTGTATCCTTTCTTCCGGCTTCATTATTCAGCGCAACGGGATACTTCCCAGCCGCGAAAATTCGTGGTTTCAGATTGCGGCAGTCCTGTTGGCGGCAGGAACGGTACTTTTCTTCTTTTCCGTATCGGCGGTGTCGCTTACGGCGATACAGGCAAACAGAAAAATGTATCTGAAAGGATTAAATACCTTTTTAAGCCGGCAGATTGGAAGTAAAGTACAGACGGATTTTATGACAATGAGCGTGGTATGCGCTTTGCTTACCCTATCTGTCTGCGGTATATCCGTGGGGATAAGCTCCGCTTTAACCATGAACGAAACCTCCAGGGCCGCGCTTCCCTATGATTTGAACGTTGTCTGTGATGTCGATACGGCGGGAGAAACAGACATTGCGGCATATCTGAAATCAAGGGATGCGGATATGGGTATCTATGCTGATAAAACAGCGCAAATCAGCCTTTATGAAGCGGAAATAACCTATGGGGATTTGTTTGCGGGGCAGGACTTGAACTTATGGCACATTGACAGCGATATTCCTGAAGTGGGCGTCTGCGCAGTCTCCCTTTCAGATTTTAACCGCGCGCTGGCGGTACAGGGCAGGGCGCCTGTAAATCTCGCTGATAATGAATTTCTCCTGAACTGTAATTACAAAGGCACTCTGCAATACATTAATACGTTCCTTAAGTCCTGCACGGAAATTGACTTAAGCGGGACGGTTTTACAGCCGGGCAGGAGGGAGGCGCTTTGTGAAACCGTTTTGATGACCTCGGTAGGCAACAATGACAGGGGAACTTTTATTGTTCCCGATTATGTGGCCGGGGCTTTGGAAAAAGACATGAACATTTTGCTGGTGCAGTATAAGAGCGGCATAAATACCGATGAGGTATTACAGAAAATGATACCAATTGGGCTGGAATGGAAAACCGAGGGGTATCGGTACACCGAAAAAGTTATGCTCAGCAGTATGTATTACGGTTCCTGCGCGCTGCTGGTATTCTTATGCTGCTATATCGGGCTGGTGTTTCTGCTGATATGCGCCGCGCTGCTGTCCTTAAAGCAGCTGACCGAAACCGCGGATAACATTTACCGATACGGGTTATTGCAAAAGCTGGGAACCGACAGCAGCCTGCTTTTCGGAGCTTTATTTAAGCAGACAGCAATATTTTTTGTCGTGCCGCTTTTGCCTGCGGGAATATTTTCAGCCTTTGGAATCGGAAAAATTACAGCGATTGTGGAAGAATTTCTAAATATGCATATATCTGCGAATATTGGCGTTACTGTTTTGATGTTTCTGATTGTGTACGGCGGATATTTCATTGCCACTTACCTGTCGTGTAAGCGTATGGTTATGGAAAAGCAGGGATTTGACTGGAAGCAGAGCCTGTGATAAAATCGGAACGCAGAGGCGGAACAGCCTGTCAGGGAAAATAATCATCTGTTTCGCAGAGGAGGTTGCAATGGCTGGAAATGGTTCCGGGATACCGAAAAGTAAGATACCTACAGCTTTCCTGCTGCTTTTTGCGGCGTTGTTTCTGGCGGGGAAGGCTGCCGGAGGCGGAATGGAAACTGTTCTGGCGCAAGGGGAACCTTTCCCGGGAGAACCGCAGGGCAGGACTGCGGATATTGTGGCGAAGGATTTGAATTTTGACGGCTGGGATGATTTGTGTATCCGTAAGCCCTATGACGGCAGAGGAAATGTTCCCTATTCCTGTATGCTCTGGAATCCGCAGAAAGAACGTTTTGAATACAGCGTTACCCTTTATAATGTAGAAACAGACCCGGAAAAGCAATGGATATCCAGCCGGATTCGCGAAAGCGGCGGACGGGAGTCCGTCACCTTTTATCGTTACGACGCGGAAAACAGGCTTCATATGGTAAGATACCTGGAAGAAAACCCTTCGGAAACCGAAATTTTCGAGCGGCTTGACCTTACATATGTGGAGGAGGGAAGTATCTATGTCCTTCCGGCAATCGAGGGAGAAGAAAATTTAAACGAGACTATGATTGCCATGGCCAGACAGGCGTTAACTGAGCTTTATGAGTGGACGGGAGAAAAGATAGACACCGCCTGCTTTCAGGTTTCCAATATGGGCGGCGTCGTTTTCGCCTTATCCCCGGAGGATATGGAGCATTCCAGAATTTTTTGCAGCCGCTCGTTTGGAGCGGATACGGAATACAATCTGAGCGACTATGATAAAAGCATTTCATCCCTTGGCGTGGTTTCCGGGCGGAGCGCATGGTATTCTCCGGTGAGCTGGAGGAACTTGCCGGAAAATATAGACGCCATGCCGGACGAAGATGTGGTTATCTGGTATTTTGAGCATATGCCGACGGCATACAGGGAAAAGGTAAAAACTACATATCAGCGTTACGAAGATATGTGGACGACTCAGACAAGGTCGGGAAAATGGTATGAAGTGATGTATAATCCGGCGCTTCGGGAAGTGACGGAGGTGACGGGACCCTATTCGGGAATCCCGATGCATTAACAAGAACAGCAGAAAAACGGGGGTAATCAGATGAGCTTGAAAGAAAAACTGGAAAATGTGATGGCACAGGCGGTGGAGGACTGCGAGATAGCCGGTATGAACCTGCTGGCGGAAAAGGACGGAGAGGAAATCTGTTATTGTCAGGCGGGAATGGCGGACAGGGAAAGAGGCATTCCCATGGAAAGGGACACCATTTTAAGGCTGTATTCCCAGAGCAAACCGATAACCGCCGCCGCGGCAATGATTTTGATGGAAAGAGGAGCGCTGGATTTGGACCAGCCGGTTTCCGACTTCCTGCCCGCCTTTGCAAAGCAGTCTTACTTTGCGGAGCAGGAAGGCATCGGGGAAGCGGCGGCAGGCGGCTCAAAGAAGGAGCAGGAAGGCATCGGGGAAGCGGCGGCAGGCGGTTCGAAGAAGGAGCAGGAGGGCATTGGGGAAGCAGCAGGCGGCTCGAAGAAAGAAGCAAAAGGCGGGGAAGTTGCATCTTCCATGGAAGTGCGGCCGGTCATGCAGCCCATGCGGGTCTACGACCTTCTTCGGATGACGTCGGGGCTCGTCTATCCTGACGAGACGACTGCGGCGGGACGTCAGGCGGCAGTTGTTTTTGAGGAGATGGACAGGCGGCTCTACACAAAGGACGCAATGACCACCAAAGAGGCGGCGGATAAACTGGCAGAATGCACTTTGGCCTTTGAGCCGGGCAGCTCCTGGCGTTACGGCACGTCGGCGGACGTGCTGGGAGCGGTTATCGAGGCGGCTTCCGGGCAAAGATTTGGAGAATTTCTGGAAAAGGAGTTATTCGGCCCTCTTGGAATGAAGGATACCGCTTTCTGGGTGCCCCGGGAAAAGCAAAGCCGTTTGGCGGAAACCTATGAAACCGTCACAGAAAACGGAAAAAAGACGCTGCTCCGGTATGAGGGGAATAATCTGGCTGTCTGTAACCGGATGCAGAATCCGCCGGCCTTTGAATCCGGCGGCGCAGGTCTTTCTTCCACGCTGGACGATTATATGCGCTTTGCCCGTATGCTTTTGCAGGAGGGTACACTGAACGGCGCCCGGATTCTGAAACCGGCAACAGTCCGGTACATGACGGGGGCGGAGCTGATGGAATACCAGCAGAGCGCTTTCAATCACTGGATTGGCCTGGAAGGATTCAGCTACGGAAATCTCATGCGGATTTGTAAAAGACCGATGCAGGCGGGAATCTTTGCCGCCGAAGGCGAATATGGATGGGACGGCTGGCTGGGCACCTATTTTGCCAATTTCCCGAAAGAAAAGCTGACGATTCTGATGGGAATCCAGAAAAGGGATGCGGGAACCTTTGCCCTTACAAGGAAGCTGAGGAACCTGCTGGTGGCCGAGGTGCTGTGAAATGGGAGGGAAAGGCTTTACACCCTGACTGCACATTGCTATAATGAAATTACCATATAAACGGCACATAGAAAGACGAGGTGGTGAGAATATGACACGTTTAGAACTTCTTACAGTGTTGCTTTCAATCAAAGCGTTATTGGAAAGTGATAATAAGGATAAAGCGTTGGAGCTTATCAATGAAGTCATTTCCGAAGCAAAGAAACAGGTAAACAAGGCAGAATGACGGTAAAGGAAGCGCTGTTGGAAAGAGGGGACAGAATGCCAAAGTGCCTGCCCCGCAAGGCGTTAAGCACAGGATGCGCACTCTCATAGATGCACCCGCCATATTTCTATCCCCAAAAGGCTTTTCCGCACGCAAACCCTGACTGTATCGCCAATTTCTACGGATTTGTACAGGCTGTTCGAAACGTCCATTTTCTGCTCCCTGCCCCGCCAGACAACGACGATATCGTAGCTTGTGGTGTGAGAACCCCGATAGGAGTCTTTGTCAAGGACGATAACAGTATCGTGAACCGGCTTGCCGGAAGTCACATAGCAAGCGGCGGGCATCAGGAAAAAGGAGAGAAAAAACAGTACCGCGGCGAGGCCAATCAGTAAAAGCGGGTGTTCTTTTATTCTGCGGAGCCGGAGCATGACAAGACAGGGAATCAGCAGAATAAAGAGCAGAACCGCCGATGCGAAAATCCATGTATTATCCTCCATATTCGTGGTGGTTACAAAGCTCAGGGAGAAAAGCAGGCTGACAAAGCAGGCAGCCATGGGAAAAGGAATATGGTATTCGTCGCAGTTTCTGGCCTTTTCCAGCGTCAGTTTGGGGTAGAAAAAAAGGAACACGAAATAAGGAAACAGTAAAGTCAGGATATATACGGCCAGTCTCCCCTTAAGGGGAAGAAAAAGGGCCGACAGGGAAAGGATTATCAAAGCGATATGTACGGCGCGGATAATCCTTCTTTGTTTCCTGACCGCTTCGGCGGAGTATCTGGCGCGAAGATAAGCATTCTTGTCCGTGAGATTCAGGCGCTTATTAAAGTCCGCCATTTTCTGACGGAAAGTAGTGCCGGGAGCCGCCCCGAAAGCTGCATCGGGAGAAGTGCCGGAAGCCATATCCGCGCCCGCCCCGGCGGCGGACCTCGCAGGAACGATTTTCACGTATTTTTCGTCCAGAAAGCAAAGGGCCTCAAAAAAAGCAGGCATATTGTTTTCAAAAACGGCCAGCTTTCTGCCGTCGTAGCTGTATATAATGAATTTCTCCCTTTTCTGGACAACAGACTGGATTTCGGAGTAGGAAAAACGCCGCGTCCGTCCGAAAGACGGCGTGTAAGCGGCATAGCTATCGTACAAAGCCAGCCGCCGCCTGATACAGTAAACGGTCAGCAAAAGGCCAAGCAGGGTAAAGCCGCCGAAAATCAGCGCGCAGAGGGTAAGGGATTCCATATCATTTTTCCCGAGATAAGAGGCGGTGGATAAAACGAGGCAGACCGCAAAGAAAAGGGTGCATAGAATGCTGATAATGAGAATGATTATGCTGTCCTTTACGATTAACGGTTCTTTCATAAAGCTGCCTCCTGCGACTGCGGTTTGCGCATCTGATTTCTACTGCTTTATTATACATTGACAGGGCGGGATGGGCAATCCCTCTTGAAAACGAACACAAGTTCTGGTATAATGCAATTATCCTTTAAAAAGAACATAAAAGGTGCATTCTACGAAAAGGAAGGGAAAGGAATGGAAGTCAGAACCTCCGCATATATTGCAATCGATTTAAAATCCTTTTATGCCTCCGTGGAGTGTGTGGAGAGGAACTTAAATCCGCTCACCACAAACCTTGTGGTTGCGGACCCGGACCGTACGGAAAAGACCATTTGCCTTGCGGTGTCGCCGTCATTGAAGGCCTATGGCATTCCGGGGAGGCCGAGGCTCTTTGAGGTTTCTCAGAAAATCAGGGAGGTCAATGCCGGGAGACTTGCAGGGCTGTCAGGCCATGGGAACAAAGCCGCCGGACGCGAATTCTCCGGTTCTTCTTATGATAAGGAAGAATTGGAGGAATCGCCGGAGCTTGCCGTCTCCTATATCACGGCTCCGCCGAGAATGGCGCTTTATATAAAGTACAGTACGGAGATTTATAATATCTACATGAAGTATGCCGCCCCGGAGGACATTCATGTTTATTCCATCGACGAGGTGTTTATAGACGCTGCCGGTTATCTTAAGGCAGGAGGCTTTACTCCGGGGGAGATGGCGGGAAAAATCATAGGGGAAATTCTGGAAACCACGGGGATTACCGCCGCCGCGGGGATTGGAACCAATCTTTACCTCTGTAAGGTTGCCATGGACATTATGGCGAAGCATGTTGCCCCGGACGGGAACGGAGCGCAGATTGCAGAGCTGGACGAGATGTCTTACCGAAAGGCTTTGTGGAACCACCGCCCCCTCACGGATTTCTGGCGGGTGGGAAAGGGATATGCCGGTAAGCTGGAGGCAAACGGCCTTTTTACCATGGGGGATATTGCAAGATGTTCCCTCGGAAAGCCTTCCGATTATCATAATGAAGAGCTGCTGTATAAGCTTTTCGGCGTAAACGCGGAGCTTCTCATCGACCATGCATGGGGCTGGGAGCCCTGCACCATATCGGATATCAAGGCGTATAAGCCCGAAGCGGGCAGCATAGGCTCCGGCCAGGTGCTGCAGCATCCTTACAGCTTTGAAAAGGGAAAGCTGATTGTGCGGGAAATGGCGGACCTTCTGGCTCTCGAGCTGGTCGATAAAAATCTGGCCACGAACCAGATAACGCTGACAATAGGATACGATAAGGAAAGCCTCGCCGGCGGGGAGGCGAAAAAGAAGTATAAAGGCCCCGTCACAGTGGACCGTTATGGGAGGAAGGTTCCGAAGCACGCCCACGGCACGGCGAATCTTAAGCGTTTTACTTCCTCCTCAAAGCTGATTACGGAAGCGGCCATGGAACTGTATGACAGGATTGTAGATGAAAATCTTCTGATAAGGAGGGTTTATATAACGGCCAGCCGTGTTTTGGAGGAGCAGGCGGCTTTGGAGGAAGAGGGCTTCGGACAGCTCAATCTTTTTACTGATTACGAGGCGCTTAAGGAGCAGAGACAGAAGGAAAAGGCGGAGCTTGCACGGGAAAAAGCCATGCAGAAGGTCATGCTTGCGATTAAGAAGAAATACGGAAAGAATGCGATTTTAAAGGGAATGAATCTTGAACCGGGCGCCATGACCGTAGAGCGCAACAGACAGATTGGAGGCCACAAAGCGTAATATGAAAGATTATGAAGATATTATCCGTCTTCCCCGTCACGTTTCCAGCGTCCATCCCCCTATGGCCGCAGCCGCACGGGCGGCGCAGTTTTTACCTTTTGCCGCCCTTGCCGGCTTTGAAGAGGCCATCAGGGAGACGGAACGGCTTGCGGAGGAAAAGCCAGAGCCCTGCGGGGACGGCGGAAGCGGGTTTGAAGAATATCCGGACTGCTGACGCGGGCGGAGAGAGCCATAATTTCCAAAAATTGATTTCCGCAGGAATCGTGCAAAAATATTGACATTTTTACAAAAAAATGCTACGTTTATTTGTGGAGATTTGCCAGTTGGATGAAAGGGTAGCAAGTAAAGCCATGGAAGAACAGCAAGGGAAGGACCTACATATTTCAGAAAGCAGCAGAAAGTAGAGGTATGTGCTCTTTTGGCTGCTTTTCTTTCGTGTCCGCAGAAGGCGAAAGCCCTGCATGGCAGCCCCAAAGCGCCCGTACGGGTGCTTCTGGCAGTCTGTAAGCCGCTGACGCGGTGCGTTTCTTGCGGCATGGAGGTTATATGGAACAGAGCAGTTGCGGGATGTTTTTTGCGGAAGACGCATTGGAAATGATTCTCATGTTCGACAGAGCGGGGGATATTTTCTATGCCAATGCCGAGGCGAGGAAAAACCTGGAATACGGGGACGGCCTGCCGGGCAAAAATATCAGCGAGATTTTCCCCGATACTTTTACATTTTCAGACGGAAAGCTTGAGGAGAATCATATCTTTGACCGAAAGACCCATAAGCTTGTGGCATACCGCAAAAATTTTACGTGCTTTCCGGCGGAGGCCAGGGTCGTTGAAAATGCCGTCCGGCCGGGTTCCTATGTGTGCATGGCGAATGTGACGCTGGAAAAGGAATATTTAAGCCGGAAGAACACCCAGGTAAAGCAGGAAGCGGAGAAGGCGCTTAAGGTAAAATCCGAGTTTGTTGCAAATGTGACTCATGAGCTGCGGACGCCGGTAAACGGGATAGCAGGCCATGTAAAGGACCTGATTGGCATAGAAACGGACGGCGCAAAGCTGAAAACCTTAAGGGTGATTGAACACTGTTGCGACGACATGAACAAGCTGATTAACAACATTCTGGACTTTTCCAAGCTGGAAGCCGGAAAGTTTGCGTTAGAGGAGCGCAGGTTCTGTGTCAGGGATATGCTGGACTATGTGAAGGGCAACCATATCGGTAAAATCACGGAAAAGGGACTGGAATTTTTTATGACGGTTTCGCCGAAGGTGCCTGAATATATCGTCGGAGATGAACTGCGCATTGCGCAGATACTCAACAATCTTTTGTCAAACGCCCTCAAATTCACCTCTGTTGGCAAGATTACCGTCCAGGTGCTTAAGACGGCGCAGGTGAACGACAGAGCGGAGCTTTTTTTCCTTGTAATAGATTCAGGTATCGGTATCGAGCCTCAGGATAAAGATAAGCTGTTTCAGAGCTTTTCACAGGTGGACGCCTCCATTTCCCGGAAATACGGCGGCACAGGGCTCGGGCTTAATATCTGCAAGCAGCTTGCGGAGCTGATGGGCGGAAGCATAGGGGTGGAGAGCGAAAAGGGCAGGGGAAGCGCGTTTTCCTTCTCCATATGGGTCGGTCTTTGCGAGGATGAGGCAAGAGACGTCCGGGGAGCCGGCACAAACGCCGCCGCTTCGGATACGCCGCTTTCTTTTTCCGAATGGGAGGAGGAAGAAGGCAGGGAAGCCGTAAAAATCTTCGGCACTCCTGAAAATAAGGAGGCTCTTTCAAAAAATCTGTCAAAACTGGTTTTGTGTGTGGAAATGGATAACTGGGAAAAGGCGGAGATGTTTATGGAAACCATCAGGCAGCTTTCGGAGGGCGCGCCCCGGGAGGCGGCAAGAGCGGTTCTGCGGCTCAAGATGGCTGTTCAGAAAGAAAATTATGACAAGGCGGCTGCCGGAATTGAGGAGCTTGAGGCTTTCCTTCAGGGCTGATTTTTAAGACCGGGCTCCGGCGGCAAAGAGGACTCGTTATGGGATATGGGGAAAAGCCCACGGGTAAGGCGTTGGTCCTTATCGTGGATGATGTGGAAATCAACAGGATTATCCTTGGAGAAATCATCAAAAACATGGGCTGCGACTTCGTGCTGGCAAAGAGCGGCGAGGAGGCTCTCTTAAAGGTCAGGGAACGGCTTCCGATGCTGGTTCTGACAGATATTTCAATGCCTGGAATTGACGGATACGAGCTGTGCCGGATTTTGAAGGGCAGCGAGGAAACCAGAGATATTCCGATTATTTTCATCTCGGCTTTTGATGAGACGCAGAACATTGTGCAGGGCTTTTCCATTGGCGGGGAGGATTATATTACCAAACCTTTTATTCCCGAGGAGGTGGAGGCCAGGGTGGGCGTGCATTTGCGTCTCTATGAAATGGCCAGACAGCTTCGGGGAATGAACAGGCGGCTCCAGATTTCCGTAAACGAACAGCTTTTGCAGATGGAGCAGGAGAAGAAAAATTTCCTGTATGCCCTGGCGGACGCGGCGGCGCAGAATACCTCATATAATAAGAAGGATATGGAACGGCTGCAGAAAAACTGCCGGACGCTTGCGCAGGGGATGCAGTTTTCACCTTTATTTGAAGAAAAAATTTCAGACACTTACATAGATACCATAGAGCTGGCGGCTCCTCTTTGCGATATCGGAAATATCGGAATCCCCGGGGAGATTTTATCAAAAGAGGGGGATTTGACAAAGGAAGAGGCGGCTGTGGCCAGAAACCATACAAACATAGGCGCAAAGCTGCTTAAGGACCTTCACGGCAGCAGCGATTATAACGATTTTATCAGAATATCCATGGATATCGCGCATTACCACCATGAAAACTGGGACGGAAGCGGATATCCTGAAGGACTCAAAGGAGAAGAAATTCCGCTTGCAGCGCAAATTGTCCATGTGATGAGCAGGTTTTGCGCATTGACAGGGAGGGAGAAGCAAAGCGCGGGAGAGGCTCTTGCCATAATGCGGCAGGAGGCGGGCAAAAGCTTCGACCCTGATATTTTTGAGATATGCTGTAGGATATCGCGTCAGTTATTATAGTAAAATACATTTTTTCAGTGAAGGGGGATGAGCATTTTGATAACTGATGAGGAATTTAGAAGAATATCAACTTACATGAAGCAGAATTACGGCATCGACCTGACGCAGAAAAAGGTGATTGTCAACGGACGGCTGCAAAAGCACATGAAAACAGGCGGCTGGAAAACGGTAAGCGAGTTTATGGACGCCGTGGAGAGGGACCGTTCCGGGGTCGAGGAAAAAATGCTGGTGAATCTGCTGACCACGAACCACACGTATTTTATGCGGGAGTTCGAGCATTTTAATTATTTTAAAAGCACGGTGCTTCCCTGGCTGAGAATGAAGGAAAACGCCAAAAAGGAGCTGCGTATCTGGTGCGGCGCCGCTTCTACAGGAGAAGAGCCATATATGATTGCTATGGTTCTTGCAGATTTCTTCGGAATAGAATATAATAAGTGGGACACCAAAATACTGGCCACGGATATTTCCACCAAGGTGCTCCGCCAGGCCATGGCGGGAGTCTACGCCGCGGAACAGCTTCAGAAAGTTCCCGAGGCCTGGAAAAAGAAGTTTTTCAAGGAGGTTGCGGGCGGAAGCCAGTATCAGGTGAGACAGGAACTGAAGGACGAGGTGATTTACCGCCAGTTTAATCTGATGGACCCTTTCCCTTTCAGGAAAAAAATGCATACTATATTTTTGCGCAATGTTATGATATATTTTGATGAGAAGACAAAAGCAGGGCTGGTGCAGAAGGTGTACGATGCGCTGGAACCCGGCGGTTATCTGTTTATCGGGACGACGGAAACTTTAGACAGAAGCAACACGCCGTTCCAGATTATCCAGCCGTCGATATTCAGAAAGAGCGAAAGGTAGGGGGAGGTATGAATCCAATCAGGGTTTTGGTAGTGGATGATTCGGCTGTTTTCAGAGGGCTGCTTATCCAGAATTTGCGCAAGGACCCCTCCATACAGATAGTGGGGGAGGCGAAGGACCCTTTCGAGGCAAGGGATAAGATTATCGAATGTAAGCCGGATGTCATGACGCTTGATGTGGAGCTTCCGCGGATGAACGGGATTGAGTTCTTACGTAAGCTGATGCCTCAGTACCCGCTTCGGGTGGTGGTAATCAGTTCCCTCAGCGACAAGGTGTTCGACGCCATGCATGCGGGAGCCGTGGACTTCGTGGCGAAGCCGGCGATTACCAGTCCGGCGCAGTATCAGGACTGGGTGAAAAACGAGCTTCTGGTAAAAATCAAGATTGCTGCGGCGGCGCAGCTTGGCAATGTCAGGATGAAATCCCTGCCTCAGCAGGAGCATCGCCTTTCCGTGCAGGATAAAAACCTTATTGTTGCAATCGGCGCGTCCACAGGCGGCACGGAAGCGATTCTGGAGGTGGTGAAAGGGTACGGCACGGATATCCCCGGAATTGTGGTGGTACAGCACATGCCGCCGGGCTTCACTTCAATGTACGCCAAACGTGTGAACGATATCTGCCGCGTGCAGGTAAAGGAGGCCGAGACCGGAGACAGGGTGCTGCCGGGGCATATGCTGATAGCGCCGGGCGGCGACAGGCACATGCGGCTGGTAAAGGTAAACGGGAATTATCAGGTGGAGTGTAAGCAGGGGCCGAGGGTAAACGGGCACTGTCCTTCCGTGGAGGTGCTATTTGACTCCGTTGCAAAGGTGGCGGGCGCCAATGCCGTGGGAATCATTTTAACCGGCATGGGAGGCGACGGCGCCAGGGGGCTTCTTGCAATGAGAAAGGCCGGGGCAAGGACAATCGGCCAGGACGAATCCACCTGCGTGGTTTACGGGATGCCCAAGGTTGCCTACGATATAGGAGCAGTTGAGTTTCAGGAGAAGCTTTCGGATATTCCGGGCAGAACCTATGCTTTACTAAATAAAATGCGAAAATAAACAAAGGAGAGACGACATGAAAATTCTATTGGCAGAAGACGATTTTGCAACAAGAAAATTTATGGTAAACTTTCTGTCAAAGTATGGTGAGTGCGACGTGACCGTGGACGGAATGGAAGCGGTGGACGCATTCATGATGGCTTTGGAGGACGGGGAGCCTTACGACCTGATTTGTCTTGATATTATGATGCCGGTTATGGATGGATATCAGGCCCTGGTGGGTATCCGCAATCTGGAGAAGGAAAGAAATATCCCCAATGAGCAGGCGGTGAAGGTGATTATGACCACGGCGCTTAACGACGAAAGCAATGTAAAAATGGCTTTCGAGCTGGGCTGCACCGTATATTCCGGCAAGCCAATCGACCAGGAAAGGTTCGAGGCGGCTATGAAAAAGCTGGGACTGATATAAAAGTAACTATAAAAATATACAGGAAAGGAGAAATATATGGCTGAAGAATTTAGCACAGACGGCATGCTTGATATTTATCTATTTGAAAACGAGCAGTTGCTTGAGCAGCTTCAGGAAAGAGTTCTGGAACAGAAGGATGCGGAATGCTTTGACGAAGACAGCATAAATGAAATATTCAGAACCATGCATACCATCAAAGGTTCTTCCGGTATCATGATGTTTGACAATATAACGGCTGTGTCGCATAAGCTGGAGGATGTTTTCTATTACCTGAGAGAATCCCATCCCGATAACGTTCCTCATTTGCAGCTGGTGGAGCATGTGCTGGAGGTGGAGGACTTTATTTCCGGCGAACTGGAAAAAATCCGTAACGGCGACCCGGCGGACGGAGACGCCACGCAGCTTGTGGCTGATTTGGAAAAATTTTTGAATATGCTCAAGAACGGAGGGGCTGCCGCAGGGCAGGAGCCGCCCCCGGAGAATGTGCACGAGGAGCCCAAGCATTTTTACATAGCGCCGGTGGCTACCAATGACAGTCGGTTTTATAAGATTTATCTTACCTTTTATCCGACTACGGAAATGGCCAATGTCCATGCCTACAAAACCGTGTATGCACTTAAGGAAATTGCGGAGGATTTGCTCTACTCCCCGGAGGACATTATTTCCGATGAGAGCAGCGCGGAGAAGATACTGAAAGAAGGTTTCCGTATTCTCCTGCAGGCACAGTGCACGGAAGAAGAAATCCGCCAGATTATCGGCGTGGGATATGACATTAAGGAAGTGGATGTCTATGAGTGTAAAGCGGAGGAATTCCTCCAGGGCTTTGATTTCGGCGAGGAGGATGCGGAAGCAGCTCCGGTGATTGACTTAAATGCCAGTGTGGAAGAAATAGAGAGCAAGGCCGAGACGGCCTCCGGCGAGGAAAAGAAAGAGGAAGCGCCGGCAAAACCCAAGATGGCGCCGGGCGATTTCGTCATTAAGTCCAAGGAGCCGGGCAAGAGAAAGACCCTGGCAAAGGATAAGAAATCCGATAAGGCTTCCTTTATCAGCGTAAATGTCAGCAAAATGGACCAGTTGATGGAGCTGATTGGAGAGCTGGTTATCTCCGAGTCGGTAGTGCTGCAGAGTCCCGATTTAAATGTGCCGGGGCTGTATCTGGATAATTTCCACAAGGCGGCGGCGCAGCTTTCCAAGGTTTCCACAGACCTGCAGGACGTGATTATGTCCATGCGTATGGTGCCCCTTACGAATACCTTCCAGAAGATGAACCGTATTGTGTTTGATACCTCCAGAAAGCTTGGAAAAGAGATTGAGTTTGTGATGGTAGGCGACCAGACCGAGGTGGATAAGAATATCATCGAGCATATTTCCGACCCGCTGATGCATATCGTGAGAAATTCCGTTGACCACGGAATTGAATCGAAGGAAGAACGTTTGGAGAGCGGCAAGCCTGAAAAGGGAAAGGTTACCTTATCCGCCAAGACAGAGGCAGGAAAGGTATGGATTAGCGTTTCGGACGACGGCGCCGGGCTTGACAGGGAAAAAATTATTGCAAAGGCGAGAAAACAGGGGCTTTTGGATGATAATAAACCGGATTCCGCTTATTCCGATAAGGAAGTGTACCAGTTTATCACCCTCCCGGGCTTTTCCACCAACGAGCAGGTTACTGAAATTTCGGGAAGAGGCGTCGGGATGGACGTGGTTATCCAGAATATCCAGGCAATCGGCGGCACGCTGGAAATTGAAAGCACCGCGGGCCTTGGCAGCACCATGAGCCTTAAGATTCCTCTTACCCTTGCCATCATCGACGGAATTGTAATGGAAACAGGCGATTCCTCCTTTGTAATGGAAACAGGCGTGATTAAAGAGTTTATCCGCGTGAAAGAGGAAATGATGATTCACGAGCCTAACGGCGAAGAGTACATTATGATTCGCGGCGAATGCTATCCTGTTCTCCGCCTTGGAAAATGGTATGGCCTGGAGCATTATGAAGAGTCAGTGGAAAAGGGAATTATGCTGATTCTCGAGGTGGAAGACAAGAAAATCTGCCTGTTAGTCGATAAGCTTGTCGGCGAGAGGGAGATTGTGGTTAAGCCGATTCCTTCTTACATTGGAAAAGTAAAAGGCTTATCCGGCTGTACTCAGCTTGGTGATGGAAGCATTGCTTTAATTTTGGATGCGACCGGATTGATAGAATAATGTGTGGAAAGGAGCGGCAAATATATGAGTGAAGCAAATGAATTAAGAATGCAGGGCAGCGGCAGTTCTGACGGACACGACGAGCAGAAGGGCAAGTATATGACCTTCCAGTCAGGAAATGAATATTTCGGCCTGGAAATCCAGTATGTAAACGAAATTATCAAATTCCAGTCCGTTACCGCCATTCCCGAGACGGAGGATTATATCAAGGGTTTGATTAATCTTCGAGGAAAAGTAATTCCGGTTATTGACGTGCGGCTGAGATTCAAACAGCCCCCTCTGGAATACAATGACAGAACCTGTATCATTGTTATTAATGTGAAATCCATGATGGTGGGACTGATTGTGGAGAAGATTGCCGAGGTGGTTGAGATTAAGGATGAAAATATCCTGCCGCCGCCGAGCATCGGCCGTATGGACAAAGGGCATAACAAATATGTCTACGGCATCGGTAAGGTAGGCGATTCAGTGAAACTTTTGTTAGACCCCGATAAACTGTTAAATGATGAAGATTTATCAGTGGTTGAAGGCGCAAACGATATGAATATGGAAGAAGAATGAGAGGTGTAGTCATGAAAAACATGAAGATGAGGACGAAATTAATAATAGGATTTAGTATTCCTGTTCTGCTTACGATTCTTACCGTAGTGGTAAGTATGTTTATTACAACCGAATGTGTAAACGTTGTGGCGGAGATGAACGAGCAGGGTGCGGAAGATTTGCATCAGCATTTCCTTCAGCATTCGGAGATAAGCGACGAAGTGTCTGATGAACTTATGGAAGTAGTAAATGAAGCAAAAGACAACAGAGTGGCAAAAATGAAAAGCATTATGCAGATTTCCAACTGGATTAGCCTTGGAATTCTCGTAGTGGCAGTTATTATCACAGTTTTAATCGGTCTTGCATTAATCAAAGCCATTATGGTTTCCGTCCGTCAGCTTTCCGCGGCGGCAAAGGAAATTGCCTTGGGACGTGTAAACAATATTGAGATGACCAAACATAACAACGACGAGTTTGGCGATTTGGTGGACGAATACACCAAGGTTATCGACAACATCAAGTACCAGGCAAACATTGCGGAAGAAGTATCCAACGGCAACCTGACAATTTCCGTATCTCCCGCATCCTCAGAGGACGTTCTTGGCAACTCTTTGAAGAAGCTGGTTGAGGATAACTTACATACGCTGTCAAACATCAGCGATGCAGGTTCACAGGTTACCATCAGCGCGTCACAGGTGGCAAGCGCAAGCCAGGCGCTGGCACAGGGCTCCACAGAGCAGGCAAGCGCTATTCAGCAGATTACCGCATCTATCGATGAAATCGCTGAAAAGACCAAACAGAACGCACAGCAGGCAAACGATGCCGCACAGCTTGTAGTAACGGCTATTAACGACGTTAAGAACGGAAACTCCCAGATGAAGCAGATGACGGTTGCAATGCAGGGAATTAACAAGTCATCTTCAAGTATTTCAAATATTATCAAGACCATCGACGATATTGCATTCCAGACCAATATCCTTGCTTTGAACGCAGCAGTTGAAGCGGCAAGAGCAGGAGAGGCAGGAAAGGGCTTTGCAGTTGTTGCAGAGGAGGTTAGAAGCCTTGCTGCCAAGAGTGCGGAAGCGGCAAAGGAAACAGCCGAGCTTATTCAGGATTCCATCGAGCAGGTAAATTCCGGTTCCAAGATTGTGGACGACACGGCGGCTGCTATGGAAGAAATCACCAAGGTAGTACAGGAAAGCGAAATCATTATCAACGGTATCGCAGAATCCTCCAACTATCAGGCAACAGCTGTATCTCAGATTGAGCAGGCAATCACACAGGTTTCACAGGTTGTACAGACAAACTCCGCTACCAGCGAGGAATGTGCGGCAGCCAGCGAAGAGCTTTCAAACCAGGCTTCAAGAATGAGAGATATGCTTTCCATTTACAATTTAGGAAACGGCAGCTCCTCATCCTCTTCCAGAAGTTCGGCTTCCTCTTCCAGTATGGATAATGAACAGGTAATCTCCCTTGGAGACGGATTTGGCAAATACTAAAAAGCATGGCTTTTATGGGGCACAGGATTTGCATCCTGTGCCTTTTTGCAATAAAGAGGAGGAATTATGAAAAGGATATCTGTAAGTAAAAGGCTGACATACATTATCTGTATGGCGCTTATCCTGGCAGCGGTTCTTTTTGCCGCAGGCTGCGGAAACGGCGCAGATAAAAAGGCGGAGGGCGCAGAAGCCGGGACGCAGGTAAGCCAGGCGGAGGAAACAGACGCTTCGGCGGAAGATGCGGCTGCAGAGGAAAGCGGTAAGGCGGAGGGCGTCAGCGTAGTCGGAGAAGGAAACACGGTATTTCCCTTCACTGTGGTGGACAAGGATGGGAATGAAACGGAATTTGAAGTTCACACGGATAAGGAAACCGTGGGGGAAGCGCTGGAGGAGCTGGGGCTCATTGACGGGGATGAGGGCGAGTACGGTCTCTATGTAAAGACGGTAAACGGCATCACCGCCGATTATGATGCGGACGGCGTATACTGGGCTTTCTATGTGAACGGCGAATATGCGGCAACCGGCGTTGACAGTACGCCGATAGCCGAAGGAGAGAGCTACTCCTTTAAGGCGGAAAAGGGATAAAATGAAGCTTACTACCCGGGAAATTACGGTTTTTGCAATGCTTGGAGCCATTATGTACGCTTCGAAGATGATAATGGAGGTCATTCCCAACGTCCATCTTCTTGGAGTGTTTACCATTGCCTTTACGGTGGTTTACAGGAAGAAGGCTCTGTACCCGATTTACACTTATGTGATTCTGAACGGGATTTTCAGCGGATTTGCAACCTGGTGGGTGCCTTATCTTTACCTTTGGACAATCCTTTGGGGGGCCGTCATGCTGCTTCCGAAGGAAATGCCGGCAAGGCTCCGGCCGGTCGTTTATATGGGTGTGTGCGCCATGCACGGCTTTTTGTTTGGCGTCCTTTACGCGCCGGCACAGGCGATTTTGTACGGAATGAGCCTTAAGGGAATGCTTGCCTGGATTGCCGCAGGGCTTCCCTGGGATTTTCTGCACGGCGTAAGCAATTTTTTCTGCGGGATACTGATTGTGCCGATAATTTCCCTGCTCCGCTTTGCGGAAAGGGACAGATGATTTCTTTTTACCTATTGAACACGAGACAGCATACAGAACACAGATAAACGTGCGGACGTATATGAAATATCCGCAGAAGTCTGCGGCTGTCTGCAAAAAGAATGGAGGACTAAGATGATTGATGTAAAAAACATGCCAAAGCTTGGCTTTGGACTGATGCGCCTGCCTGAAAACGACGGAGTCATTGATATGGCGCAGGTATGCGAAATGGTTGACGCGTACATGAAAAAGGGCTTTAATTACTTTGACACCGCTTATGTTTACCACGGCGGAAAATCGGAAACAGTGGTAAAGGAAGCAATTACCCGGCGCTATCCCAGAGAATCCTTCTATGTGGCAACGAAGCTTCCCGCATGGGAAATGTCGGGACCGGAGGACAGGGACCGTATTTTTGAGGAGCAGCTTTCCCGCTGCGGCGTTGACTATTTTGACTTTTACCTTCTTCATAGTATCGAGGACGGAAATAATTACGATACTTATGAGAAATACGACTGCTTTAACTGGGGCGTGCAGAAGCGGGCGGAGGGAAAGATTAAGCATTTCGGCTTTTCCTTCCACGGAACGCCGGAGCTTTTGGAGAAGGTGCTGGACGCCCATCCCGAGGTTGAGTTTGTACAGATTCAGTTAAATTATCTGGACTGGAACAATCAGCTTGTCCAGTCGGGAAAGCTGTACGAAATTTTAAGCAGACGCCAGATGCCGGTTATCGTTATGGAGCCTGTAAAGGGCGGAACGCTGGCGAATCTGGAGCCGGAGCTTCTTGACATGTTCAAGGCGGCGCGCCCCAACGCTTCCGCAGCTTCATGGGCGCTTAGATTTGCAGGCTCCCTGGACGGAGTGATGACGATTTTAAGCGGAATGTCCACAAAGGAGCAGATGGAGGATAATCTGAACACCTTTGCGGATTTTGAGCCGCTTTCGGAGGAGGAAAAGAAGGTTATCGGCGAGGTTGTGAAAAAACGGCTGGATATGCCGCTGATTTCCTGCACCTCCTGCCGCTACTGCTGCGACGGCTGTCCGGCGAAAATCAAAATTCCCGATGTGTTCCGGGCGTTAAACACCGTCCGCCTGTACCCGGAGGACGGAAGACCGAAAATGTTCTATCAGGGACTTACCGCCGATTCGGGAAAGGCCGGCGACTGTATTGCCTGCGGCCAGTGCGAGGGCGTATGTCCTCAGCATCTGCCCATTATCGAGCTGATGAAGGAAGCGTCGGAGAAGCTGGACGCATAAAACGGGAAAGCCGGATTTGGCAGACAGCCTCGGAGGCCGGGTGGCAGCCGAATGTGTGCGGCGGCCAAATGTGCGGGGCTAAAATAAGATAAAAACAGACAAAAACAGATAAGGGGCTGTGGCACAGACGGTGCGGCAGCCTCTTTCAGAACAGGGGAATGGACATGGAAGGCAGGGAGAGAGGAAAGGATTACAGAGAGTTGTTTGCAGAGGAAACCGCGGACTGGTTTGCGGGGGCGTTAGGAGAGCCTACGCCTGTGCAGAAGGAAGCCTGGCCGGCCATTGCCGCCGGAGGCCATGTGCTGGTGTCGGCTCCCACCGGCGCCGGGAAAACCCTGTCCGCTTTTCTGGTTTTTCTGGACAGGCTGAAAAAGTCGGCGTTAGCGGGGAGCCTTGGGCAGGAGCTTTACCTGATTTACGTTTCCCCGCTTAAATCTCTGGCGGCGGATATCCGCGAAAATTTGAGAAAGCCCCTTGCGGGAATCGGAGGCGAGGGGATGATTAGCGCCCAGGTGCGTACCGGCGATACGCCTCAGAGCGAGAGAGCGCGGATGGTGAGAAAACCGCCTCATATCCTTATCATTACGCCGGAATCCCTGTTTCTGATGCTTACCTCAAAGTCGGGGCAGTCCGTCCTCCAGAGGGCAAAAGCGGTGATTATCGACGAACTTCATTCCCTCATCGACACCAAGAGAGGGGCCCATCTGATGCTGTCTCTGGCAAGGCTTGACGCTCTGTGCGGTCAGCCCCTGCAGCGTATAGGTCTGTCCGCCACCATCGCCCCTCTGTCTGCGGCGGCCCGGTATCTGGCTCCTGAACCGGTAAGCGTAATTGCGCCTTTTATGGAAAAAAAGGTCCGTCTTGAAATCCTGGGCTCCTATGTGGACGTCAGTAAAAGAAAAAAAGACCCTCTCTGGGAGGAGCTTTCCCGTCTGGTATATGAGTACTGTAAGGGAAAGCAGAGCGTCATTGCCTTTGTGGAGGGCAGAAGATATGCGGAAAAGCTGGCGTATTATGTGAACCTTCTGGGAGGAGAGGATTTTGCAAGGGTTCATCACGGAAGCCTTTCAAGGGGGCAGCGGGAGGAGACGGAGAAGGCGCTGCGGGAGGGAAGGCTGCGGCTTTTGTGCGCAACCTCATCTATGGAGCTTGGAATCGACGTGGGAGAAATCGACCAGGTATTGCAGGTGGGATGCCCCCGCACCATATCCAGCACAAGACAGAGGCTGGGACGGGCGGGCCACAATCCTTTCCGCACCAGCGTCATGTACCTCTTTCCAAGGACGGCTGCGGAAAGCGTTCTCTGCGGAATGACCGCAAGGCTTGCCTGTGAGAGCTACGTGGAGCCGGTTAACCCGCCGGAAGGATGCCTTGACATACTGGCTCAGCATCTGGTTTCCATGGCGGCCTTTAAGAGCTATCAGGTGGACGAGGCGGTGGAAATACTTCCAAGGGCATGGCCTTTCCGAAACCTTACAAAGGAGGACGTGAAATCCGTGCTTGAGATGCTGGCGGGAGATTATGAGCACAAAAGAGACGTTCCGGTCCGCCCGCGAATCCTCTATGACAGAATCCATGAAAAGGTGGAGGGGGACGGCTACAGCCGGATGCTTGCCGTTTCCGCAGGAGGGACAATTCCTGACAAGGGACTTTACACCGTAAGGACGGAGGGAGGCGTCAGGGTCGGGGAGGCGGACGAGGAGTTCGTCTATGAGACCCAGAAGGGCGACCGTTTTATTCTGGGCGCGTTTGCCTGGCGGGTGCTGGACATCGGGAGAGATACGGTGACGGTGACGCCGGCTCCGGCGGAAGGGGCAAGGCTGCCCTTCTGGAAAGGAGAGCTCAAAGGAAGGGATTTGACAACCGGAATCGCTTTCGGACGCATCATGCACGGACTGCAGGAGGCGGCGGATACCGGAGAGCTTGCAAAAGCTCTTAAGGAGCTGGGGCTGGATACGTCGGCAGTTTCTCTTGCCGAAGGGTATTTAAAGCGTCAGATTAAAGCGACGGGAATACTGCCGGACGACGGAGTAATTCTGGCGGAGCATTTCCGGGATGCGGCGGGAGGCAGCCAGATTATGTTCCATTCCGTGTTTGGCAGGCGGATTAACGCCCCCCTTTCCCTGCTGGCGGCTCATCTGGTAAAAAAAGAGCTCTCCGAAAATGTGGGGAGCGTGGACGAGGAGGACGGCTTTCTGCTCTATGTGTACGGGCAGGAGGCGTTGCCGGAGGGGATTCTGGGAAGGATAAGCCCGGAGACGGCGGAGGAGATTTTAAGCGCGATTCTGCCCTCAACGCCTCTTTTCAATATTGCCTTTCGGTACAACTGCGGCAGGGCACTGATGATGGGCGTCCGGGGAAGGAACAGGCAGCCCCTCTGGATGCAGCGGCTTCGGGGGGCGGAGATGCTGGAACAGGTGGTGCGTGAGGAAAACCACCCTCTGATGCGCGAGACCAGAAGAGAATGCATGGAGCAGCTCTGGGACGCGGCGGGGGTGAGGGAGATACTGAGCAAAATCCGCGCGGGAGAGATTGTGGTGCGGGAGATTTATTCGGAAATCCCCTCGCCCATGTCGCTGCCCCTGCAATGGGCCCAGGAGGCGGCGGTGATGTACGACTATGCGCCCACTTCCCGGGAAATCCATGTGGCGGTGGAGGAGGCTTTGCAGCAGGAAAAGGAGTTGCAGCGTCCGGGGGAAAAGGAGCTTTCGGATATTTTCGCAAGGGAAAAGCTGCCGGAGGACGAAAAGCAGCTTCATTCCCTCCTGATGGCGGAAGGGGATTTGGCGGCGGGAGAGCTGGATATTCCCGTGGAATGGCTGGAAAAGCTGGCCGAAGAAGGCAGGGCGCTTTACCTCGAGCAGGGGCTTTGGATTGCGGCGGAGCAGGCGGAGGAATACGAGGCGGCGCTGGGAGGCGGCGGCCGGGGCGGGGAAAATCCTGCCCGGAGACTGCCGGTTGGCGAAGACTGCACCGGAGGCGGGAAAAAGTTCATATCGGGAAGCTTTGAGGAAAGAAACGCCGGAGACAAGGAAAAAACAGCGGCGCAGGTTTCGGAGGAAGCGCTTCGGATAGTGCGGCGCATGCTGCGGTATCGCGGCGCATTTACGGCAAAAGAAACGGCGCGGCGTTACGGCTGGCAGGCGGAGGAGGCCGCCGCCGTGCTTGAAACGCTGTGTGAGAGAAAAGAAGCGGTCGCCGCCGTTCCTGAAACGCCGCGCGGGCGGAGGGAGGCGGTTGCCGGGGAGCGGGGGCTTCAGGAAAGCAACGCGGCAGGCGGGAAGGAAACTGTCGGCGGAGCTGAGGTTTATTATTACCATGCGGCGGTCTATAACCGTGCCAGAACGCGCACCGTAAAAAGACGGCGGGAGGAAATTTCCACCTGTCCGCGGGAATCCTATGCAGCTCTTTTATTTTCACGCCTTTACCGCATGACCCTGCCGGAGGAGGATTTGCGGGAGAGCATCGCTTCCTTTGCGGGGACGGCTTTTCCGGCGGCTTTGTGGGAGGAGGTTATTTTTCCTGCCAGAGTCAGAAATTACAGGGAAAGCTATCTGGATAAGCTGCTGTCCTCCGGGGAATACTTCTGGCGCATGGAGGAGGGCGGGAAGATTTGCTTTGAGGCTTCTGAGCGGATAGACTGGGAGGCGGAGCCGGAAATTCCATGGGAAGGGCTCTCCGAAAAGGAGCGGATTCTGGCGCAGGCGCTTTCAAGGCGGGGAGCCAGCTTCATGCAGTCCTTAAACAACGTCCTTTGCGGGGAATCGCCTTACGAGACATTGATTTCCCTGATGGAAAAGGGACTTATCAGCGCGGACAGCTTTGTTCCGGTGCGCCAGTGGCTCGGACGAAAGAAAACGGAGAGGGCGGCGGCAAGACAAAGGGCAGGGGCGAGAGTAAAGGCGATTCATGCCGGACGGTACGATTTGATACGGCCTCTGCAAAAAATCGGATTGCAGGAGGAAATGGACCAATGCTTTGACCGTTACCTGATATTATGCCGGGAAACCGCCGCCGCCTGCGGACTGCCGTGGCAGGAGGCTTTATCCCTCCTTCGCGTCCAGGAATACACGGGACAGGTGCGCAGAGGCTACTTCGTGGAAGGGCTTTCCGGCGCGCAGTTTATCAGAAAAAAAGATTATGAAAGCGTGACGGCGATGCTTCTTCACCCGAAAGAGGAGCTTTTATGGGTAAACGCCGCCGAGCCCCTGCAGCCCTTCGGGAAGATACTGGCGCACGATAAGGAGAAAGCCTTTTTAAACGTACCGGGAACCGCCGCCGCCTTTTACAAAGGCCGCCTTGTGGCTCTTTTCGAGCGTCAGGGCAAAACGCTGCGGGTTTTTGATAAGACGAACCTGAAAGAGACCCTGTGCCGTTTTTCGGAAAGCTACAGACAGGGGAGGATTTTTCCCGGCAAAAAGCGGATTGCAGTAACGGATTACCCGAAGGAAGCGGAGAGCGCCCTTATGGAAAGCGGTTTTATGAGAGAAGTGGGAAAGTTTGTGCTGTACCGGTGAGAGCGGATATATTATTCAAAGGCTATTCGGAAAGGGGGAAAAAATGAAAAATAAATCGGTCATTATACCACTGATGGCAATACTTTTTGTGATGACGGCAGTACCGGCAATTGTGGCGATTTTCATAAACGGTAACAGCATGCGTCAAAATTCCGAAAAGGCGGTTTCTGAATCTGTATTTGCAAAACTGCAGGCGAATCAGGAGTATTGTGACGAGCTTCTGTTGCAATGTATTAATGAGGCTCTTGATTTTATTCTGGAGAAGCAGTATGTGGAACTAAGCAGCGTTATTTCCTATACAGAGTTGAATTCCGACTATGAGACGGTTCGTCTGGCACAGGGGATGAATACAAGACTCAGGAACTTTGCGGACAGAAGTTCTATTGTTCATTCCGCATTCTTTTATATAGATAATGCCGATTATCTGGTTTCCACCGACCAGGGGATTGTGAAGCTGGAGAATTATGAAGGTATCGACTGGCTCCATGAGATTATCAGACAGAGAAAAACGCCTAGCGGTATCTGGCTTTCACGGACAATGATGACGGATTCCGGGGAGGGAAAAGAGGTTCTTTCGTATGTTTATCGGTCCAACAGTCTGTATACCGCCTCTAAGGTTTCGATTGTGATTAACGTGGATGAGGAAAAGCTGAGCAGGATGATTTATTCCGAAGAGTTTTTTTCTGGTGGTGAGGGATATTTGATGGACGGTGAAGGAAGCGTTCTTACACATTCAGATAAAAAATATCTTCGCCGTCAATTTCCGGAGATTCTGGCGAAAGTGAAGCAGGGGAAAGAGGCAAATGGGATTATTGACGGGGAAAATACCATGATTGCCTATCGGAAATCCTCTTTGTACGATTGGATTTATGTGAATACTTTTTCTACTGACGTGGTTTTTGCCGGTTCTACGGAGATTTTCAGGTTCAGTATTGTGATGACGCTTTTCATGATAATGACAGGCGTTGTGTTTGCCGTTCTGTTGTCATTCAGGCTTACCAGGCCTGTAAGGATTCTGGCAGACAAAATGAAAAAACTGAATTTTCAGGAGGAGAGCACAGGTAATGAGCTGGTGTTTCTTTCCAATGCGTTGGAGCAGCTAAAGGAGCGGGAGCAGCAGATAGAAAGCAGCATGGAAGAACGAAAGGAAATATTGCGGCGCCGGGCAATCTCTGAGCTGATGGAAGGAGAAAATCTTTCAAAAGACCAGAAGCAGGTGTTTGAGGAATATTTCCACTGGCAACACTATCTTGTCTGTCTGCTTACAGTGGATGATGCAGTAAAATACCAGAGGGAGACGACTCATGAGGAACGAAAAATTTTCCGAAATATGATTTTCGGATATGCGAAGGAGCATATTCCCGAGGAATATGTTTTTGACTGTGTTCGTTATGATGTGCTTACAATCGGCATTCTTGTCAATATCCAAAGCTATGACAGTGAAAGCATTATTGCGGGGATGACAAAGGCATTGAAAGCGATTCTGACGAATTATCGGAAAGCAACGGGATGGACAATGACGGCCGGAGTGAGCCTTGTGCATAATGAGCATAAAGGCATCAAACGTTGTGCAGAGGAAGCCAGACAGGCAGCAACATGCAGACTGGTTGAAGGAAAGGGAAAAATATATTTTGCTCATCGGTTTGAAAGCAGTAAAGTTCCGGTAGTTGACTGCTATCAGAATCAGAAACGGATTTTGAATTATCTGGAACTGGGAGATGTGGAAAAAATCAGGGAAGAACTGAAGGCAATCGTGCAGTCAGTCAGAGACCAGGGAGAAATGGCGGCTGATAACGTAATGATGGTGTTTCATCAGATTCTGGGAAATGCACTGACTTATCTGAATAAGCATAACTATAGTATTCCTATAGTGTTGCATGAAAATCAGAAAAATGCGTATGCGGCGCTTGCAGAAATGGAGACGGTGGAAGAGATTGCCTGTTACCTGGAGAGAGTATTTGCAATGATAGTAGACTATCAGGAGCAGGAAAATAAGGAGGCGGAGTCTGACGGTTATAACCTCCGCATTCTAAAATATATGAGGAAGAATTACCGTACGGATATTAATTTTGAAGAAATGGCGGCGGAAATCGGTATCAGCTATTCTTACGCCAGAAAGCTGATTAAGGATTCCACAGGAAAGAGCCTGATTGAATATCTGAACCTGATTCGGGTGGAGGAAGCGAAAAAAATGTTAAAGGAAAGTAACGCCTCAATGAATGAAATTGCAGAGGCTGTAGGATACCATAATGTGCAGAGCATCTACCGCTTTTTTAAAAAGTATGAGGGGATATCGCCCAGTATGTGGCGGGAGGGGCTGACAGAAAAAAAGGAGGAATAATATGCATAAATCCGGACAGGAGATTTTGTGCAAAATGACGGATAAGAAAATGAATACAAAATTTTACTGGTCAATATTTTAATCAGACATATTAAAAATGATACTGATGATAGAGAAAAACAGGACAGCTGTTTGGAGAAAATGAATTATCATATATGACAAAATTGCAAAAAAGCCTTGTAAAATCAGGGCTTTTTTGCTTTGTCAAAAATGATATACAAGGTCAAAAATGAGTATTTACAGACTGATTTCAGGTAGATATGATAAGCCCATGACAGATACGAAATGTGCACAAAGAGATGTATCTTATGACAGTGTTTTTTATCAATAACTATGAATTTAACAGGAGGAAGCTTATGTGTAACAGATGGAAAAAAATTATTACGACAGTATTGGTAAGCGCAATGACAATGGGGATGGCAGCGTGCGGCAATAGTAATGAAGAAGCAGCAAATGATACATCTGCCGGGAAACTTGCGCAGGAACAGGAGTCTGAGGTAACGGAAGGAGTTGAATCTGAAACGACTGCCTATACAGATTATTCAGGCGGCTTTGAATCTACGGTAACGCTTCAGATACCGGTGTTCGACAGGGCTTATGAAGGCTGGGATGTAACTGATAATTATTATACCGACTGGGTGCAGAGAGAGTTTGGAGACAAATACAATATTGATGTGGAATTTGTTGCAATCGCAAGGTCCTCACAGGTGCAGGACTACATGCAGCTTCTGGCCTCCGGGCAGGCGCCCGACATTATCTTCCATTATGATATGCCCCAGATGCTGTCTTATTACGGGGAAGCTTCCATGCAGCCGATTGATTTCGAGGAAATAGCATTTTATGCGCCTACCTATTGGAATAACATGTCGGAAACAATCAATATGTATGGTCAGGTAGGAGGGGAGAATTACTTTTTCTTTGCAGACAGACCTGATGCGGCATATAACTTTATGACTGTGATTAGGCAGGACTGGCTGGATGCAGTCAATATGGAAGTTCCCCAAAACCTGGAAGAAATGAACGAAGTTCTGGCGGCGTGGAAGGAAGCAGGGCTCGGGAACGGCGGCGGACGCCTGATATCCAACTCTTTTATTTATGATTATCCGTACCGTAATTTTGAGATGGACGAAAAAGAACATGCATTATATTCAGACCTTGCGGTGGCGGCATTTACATGGGAGCCTACTTACAGGTATCTGAAAAACATGAACTATCAGTATAATAATGGCCTGATTGACACGGAGTTTTATCTGAATACCGATGACCAGAGCACACAGGCTGACTTCGTTGCAGGTCATTCCGGTATATTCGGCTTTTATTCCAGTAATAACTCTACAATTATAGAGAGCTTGCTGCAGAATGCGCCTGAAGCGAAACTTTCGTATCTTCCTGTCAGTGCAAACGCACCGGCGGACTGCAAGCCTCAGTCCCGTGCCTACTGGCCCTTTGGCATGATTATGGGTATCAATCAGGACTGTACAGACGAAGAGAGAGCGGCTGTATGGATGTATATGGAATGGCTGAGCCAGCCCGAGAATCTGTTCTGTTTCCAGAACGGAATAGAAGGGGAAAATTACACGCTGGATGAGGAAGGGCTTCCTGTTGTGAATACCGATTACGACGGAGAAAGTAAATTGTCCCCCAATAATAATAAAGACTACTGGTGTCTTGTGGCGGAAAGCGTGACATATGGAGATGATGAAGCGAAAACATATGAAGCAAACAAACGGCTGTGGGCAATTCCCGGATATGAGTACCTGTTGGATGATTCTTACAGTGATTATCAGGCGGTTGCCGAATATCGGACAACGGATGCACTGTTCAATGTGGTGTTAAACTCGCTGAACGATTACAAGGCAGAGCTGACAGAGCAGTGGAAAGCCCTTTATGTAAAGTGTGTAATGGCTTCCGAGGCAGACTTTGACGCAGTATATGAAGAGGCATGTCAGACCTATCTTGATGCGGGCTATCAGGAAGTGCTTGATGAGAAGCAGGAGGCAATTGACGCAGGAAATTATAGATAGGAAATAAGTCATTTGCGAAGTGGACGGAAGATGCAGTGGTTCAGCAGAGCGCATAATTGCAGACAGTGCTGGATTACTGCATTTTCCAGTAATAAGAAAAAGGAGAAGAAATATGGCGGAAAATGCAAAAAGAAACAATAAGCATCTTTTGAAACGTATGAGCCGACAATGGCAGCTTTATGTTTTACTGATGATACCTCTGGCATTTGCACTTTTATTTAAATATGGCGCAATGATAGGGCTTGTGGCGGCATTTCAGGACTATAAGGTCGTAAAAGGCTTTTGGGACAGTAAGTGGGTCGGGTTTGAGGTGTTCCGGAAAATATTCAGTATGAAAAATTTCGGATTGGCTGTCCGCAATACCTTACTTTTGAATCTGCTGACGTTACTGTTCAATTTTCCCATGCCGATTATTCTGGCATTGCTTTTAAATGAAGTTAAAAATGTGGTTTATAAAAAAGTGACGCAGACACTTTTGTATCTGCCGCATTTTCTTTCTTTTGTTATCATTGGCGCAATTGCGTATCAGATGTTCGGTGTAAACAGCGGTGTGGTAAATAATCTGATTGAGCATTTAGGCGGGCAGAGGATTCCCTTTTTACAGGAAGATATGCACTGGCTGTTTACTTATGTTCTTGTGAATGTATGGCAGTCCATGGGGTGGGGGTCCATTATTTATCTTGCGGCCATTGCCGGGGTAAATCCCGAGCTATATGAGGCGGCTACGATTGACGGAGCCAACCGGTTCCATAAGATTATCTATGTAACGCTGCCATGTATCAAATCGACGGCTGTTACTCTTTTGATTATGAATCTGGGCAAGGTTATGGGGGGCTCCTTTGAGAGTGTGTATGCCCTGCGCAATGCCGCAACAACAGAATTTACCACTACGATTCCGGTTCTGATTTACCAGTTCGGCATTATGGGAGGAAAATTCAGCGAATCTACGGCCATGGGATTATTTCAGTCGGTGGTAGGTGTGGTTCTGGTTCTGGTATCTGACTTCGCCGCCAAGAAACTGGGCGAGGAAGGCTTGATTTAAGGAGGGGCAGACATGGACAAATCAGGAAGAATAATATCGTCTAATGTATCATCGAAAATAGCAAGTATGCTGATTTATTTATTTATCGGTCTGGCTGCACTGACATGTGTAATTCCGTTTATTCATATTCTGGCGAAATCCGTCAGCGAGGAAGCTTATGTTATTGCAAACAAGGTCTTTCTGTGGCCGAAGGGATTCGATTTGGACGCATACAGAAAAGTATTGGGGGATGCCTCCATTATCAGGTCTTTTTTTGTGTCAGTTGTAATTACGGTAATATTTACAGTGATTGGAATGTTGATTACGCTTTGCGCGGCGTATCCTTTATCTCGTAAAAACCTGATTGGACGGAAAGGGATTACCATGCTTTGCATGATTACCATGTATTTTTCCGGCGGTATGATTCCGGAATATTTACTGGTAAATTCACTGGGGATGTTGGACACTATCTGGTCTCTGGTGCTGCCGCTGGCATTTAGCGCATACAATCTGCTGATTATGAAGACTTCCTTGCAGACTTCTATTCCGGAAAGCCTGTTGGAGTCGGCTTATCTGGACGGCGCCAGCGAGTTCTGCATATTGGGCAGAATTATCATTCCGCTGTCTAAGCCAATCATTGCAACATTGACCCTGTTTTATGCGGTAGGACGCTGGAACGCATACTCCGATGCATTATTTTATATCAAGAAGAATGTGGACCTTCGGCCGCTACAGCTGAAGCTGTACAATCTTGTGATTGCATCCACGGAGTCTATTCAGGATACGGTAGAGGGCGCTGCACAGCTTACGAATCCCGAGGTGTTAAAAGCGGCGTCAGTCATTTTCGCCACTGTGCCGATTATATGTATCTATCCCTTTATACAAAAATATTTTGTTCAGGGGACCATGATAGGTTCTGTAAAGGAGTAAGACGGAGAATGGAAGAAAAACAGTGGATAGAAGATGTGGCTGAGAAAATCAGACATAAAATGATTTTGGTGGCCTGCCGCAACAGGCACAATATTCCTTATTCTACCCTAAACGGACGATTTGATGATTGTTCCGGAGAAAAAATCACATGGTGGACAAACGGATTCTGGGGCGGGATGATGTGGCAGATGTATCAGGCCACAGGAAATGAATTATATCATGAGATTGCGGTAGAAAATGAGAAAATGCTGGATGCCAACCTGATGATGGCCGGAGGACTGAATCATGATAACGGTTTTAAATGGCTGCCCACATCAGTGGCAAATTACCGGAAGACAGGAAACGAAGAGTCCTGTAACAGAGGGATGCTTGCAGCCGATAATCTTGCCGGAAGATTTAACCTGGCAGGGGCATTTATCAGGGCGTGGAATGATGCGGGGGACGGAAAAAAGGCCGGGTGGGTGATTATCGACAGTATGATGAATCTTCCGTTGCTTTATTGGGCGTCAGAGACAACCCATGACCCGAGATATCGTCAGATTGCAGAAAGACATGCGGATAAGGTGCAGGAATATTTTATCCGGCCGGATGGCTCCGCATGCCATATTGTGGAATTTGACCCTGAAACGGGAGCATTTATGAAATCCCATGGCGGGCAGGGGTACGGGGAAGGCTCCGCATGGACCAGAGGGCAGGCCTGGGCTGTTTACGGTTTTGTGCTGAGTTATCTCCATACAAATCGTAAAAGCTATCTGGAAACCGCAAAACATACGGCGGATTATTTTATAGAAAATATTCCGGAAAGCGGTCTGATTCCTGTGGATTTCAGACAGCCCGGGACGTGTACATGGGAGGATTCTTCAGCGGCAGCCATTGCAGCCTGCGGATTTTTACAGTTGGCACAGGTATTAAAGGATAAGGAGGCGCTTAAATATCATAGGGAGGCTGTCCGACTTCTTAAGATTCTTGACAAAAAGCGTTGTAACTGGAAGGAGGAGGAGGATAATCTCCTGGAAAAATGTACTGCGAAGTATCATTCAGACAGGCATGAGTTTGCAATTATTTACGGCGACTATTATTTTATAGAAGCGATTTGGAAACTTACCGGACAGGAGTTATTTATCTGGTAAATATTTTGGCAGTTCAAACAGGAAGGAATGGAGGACAAAGGAATGGCAGTTTATGTAGGAACAAATTATCATCCTCATGACTGGACGAAGGAGAGATGGAAGGTTGATATAGATTTCATGAAAAAAGCCGGGCTTACAATCGTTCGTCTGGGGCACTTGTGCTGGGACAGCTACGAACCGGAGGAGGGAGTATATACCTTTGAGTGGTTTGACGAGGTGATGAACCTGTTTGCAGAAGCGGGTATCGGTGTGGTTCTGGATATCTCCATGCGGCCGGCGCCAATCTGGGTGCATAAGCTTTGTCCAGGGTGTAATATTAGCGGACGAAATGGCGTAGCGCAGGCAAGTATTCACAGATATATGGAAGATGTAGACGACCCTGCTTACCAGTATTATGCGCTTCGTTTTGCAGGCGTTCTGGTGAACCGCTACAAGGAACATCCCGCGTTACATGCATTTGGACTCTGCAATGAGGAAGGCAGCGGGATGATGTCTTTTTCCGGATATGCAAGGGAGCGATTCATCAACTGGCTGAAAAAGAAATATGAAACGGTCGAGAAGCTGAATGCGTGTTGGGCAACACAGCGATGGAGCAGAAGGCTTTCTTCTTTTGAAGACGTGGTGCTTCCTGAAAATGAATTTTTTAAAGGCGCCCCTGAGGCATGGCTTGATATGCGCAGATTTTTTTCGGATGGTATCATAAGGTTTATGACAAGGCTTGCCGGTGTGGTCAGGGAGAATGCGCCGGGGATTCCCTTTTCCACAAATTTGTTTGCCCATTCGGGAAGACTCGGATTTGATTATCTCAAAGATTGTGAAGCGTTTATGGACTATCCGGGAATGGGATATTACCCTATGTATGATATGGAAGGAAGGCTTCCTTTCTATTTTATGGCGGTATACAGAGAATGTATGAGCGAAATGGGAAAGCCCGTGTGGTTTCTGGAGTTCCAGACGGGGCGTGATGGTATATTCTGCGGACCGAAAGGGTATCTCAGAATGCAGATGATGCTGGGGCTGATGAACAGGGGTGAAATGTTCCTGGGATGGACCTGGCGGAGTATGTATGGCGGGGAGGAACAGTATCATCACGGCATTCTGGGACATGACGGCATGCCGACGCCGAATTATTATGAGCTTGCACAGGTATCGGAGGATATGAAAAAGCTTGCCGGCCATGGCTTTCCTTATTTACCGGTTCCGGATACTGCTGTTGCCCACAGTATGGACAGCTGGTGGATGACAAAATATCAGGACGGGCAGTTCCGGCAGGATTATCAGGATGTGCTTGTAGAGGTGCAAAAAGCATTTTTCAATCTTGGGCGGGAGCATAATGTAGTAAATCTGCGGAATCTGAAAAATGATTATAAACTGATTATAGTGCCTAATTATATCGTTATGGACAGGGTATCAGCCGACACCCTCAGAAAATATGTGGAACAGGGCGGTACCGTGATTATGACAGGCTATTCAGGTACGGTAAATGAGAATGGTCAGGTTTTCCAGACACCCAGACCCGGTTTGCTGACGGATGTATTCGGTATTCGGGTAGCCGGGTTTTACAGGACGGATATGCCCGGGTTTTTTTCCGAAAACTCTGCAAAGTGTAAAAATGCAAGTGGGGTCAGAGAGCTTTTGTCTGTATCCGGACAGGGACGGAATTTTTATGTGAATGTGGACTACTATGAAGATATTGAACTTCATACGGCTCAAAGCTTTGCAGAGTTTACCGACAAAAAAATGTGTGCCGTTTCAGTGAATAACTATGGGAAAGGGAAGGCTTATTATATTGCGGCAGAGACCAATTGTGAGTTCTTGCAGTGGCTGATAGAGGTTTTGACAGACGAGTTGGGACTGAAAAGAGGACTTGCCCTTCCGGAGGGCGTGCAGGGACGCAGGATTGCGGAAAATAAATATTTTTATGTAAATACATCAGAAAAACAGGTAACGGTAAAGCTGCCGACAGCGGGCAGAGGCGTTTTGTCCGACAGGGAGTATGACAGGGAGTTAGTGCTTGCAGGATATGACTGTGAAATGATTTGTGCGGATTCACAATAAAAAAGGATTCTCAATTGAAAACCCGATACGGGAATGCTATACTTTGTTTAACAAAAGAACTGGAATGGAGGACAAAATGAAAAGCGCATATTTTTACGGCAAACACGACATACGGGTGGAGGAGGCGAAAACGCCGGAGCCGGGCCCGGGGGAAGTACTGATACAGGTTAAGGCCTGCGGCATCTGCGGCACCGACGTACATATTTACGAAGGGGATAAGGGCGCGGCGGAGGTGATGCCGCCCACGATTTTAGGGCACGAGTTTTCCGGTGTGATTGCAAAGACCGGCAGCGGGGTAAAGGACTTTAAAGAGGGCGACCGGATATGCATTGACCCTAACTGCTACTGCGGGGCCTGCGACTATTGCAGAAGCGGAGAAGTGCATTTCTGCGAGCACATGCTCGGGTATGGAACCACGGTAAACGGCGGTTTTGCGGAATACTGCGTGGTCAGGGAAAGCCAGGTATACCGTCTGGGAGAAAATACCAGCTTTGAGCAGGGCGCTATGGCGGAGCCTGTCGCCTGCTGCCTTCACGGAATTGATATGTGCAATATCAGGCCGGGCCATCAGGTGGTGGTTATCGGCGGCGGCATGATAGGGCTTTTGATGCTTCAGCTGGCGAAGCTGGCCGGCGCAGCCCAGGTGGCTCTCTTAGAGCCGGTGGAAAAGAAGCGGGATATGGGGAAAAAGCTGGGAGCGGATATCTGTATCGACCCTCTGCACGAGGATGTGAAAGGCAGACTGCAAAAAGCCGGTATGACATGGATTCAAACGGTAATCGAATGTGCAGGACTTCCGGCAACCATGGAGCAGGCCATAGATTTGGCAGGAAATAAAGGTACGGTTATGATGTTCGGGCTCACAAAGCCGGAGGAACAGATTTTAGTGAAACCGTACGATATTTTCAGGAAAGAGCTTACTCTTAAGGCTTCTTATATCAATCCGCTGACTCAGGCAAGAGCCCTTAAGCTGATTGATTCGGGCCGCCTTGACGTGGAAAGCATGGTGTGCAGAACCATTGGCCTTTCGGAGCTTTCGGATGTTCTTGGCGACGCCGGGCTTCGGGCGCAGGGGAAGTATATTGTGGTTCCTGAGAAATAAAGCGATATAGTTGACTGGCAGTTATCTGGAAAGGGAGAGGCTCTATGGGGATTTATGTGAATCCTGGAAATACTGCATTTAAGGAAGCGCTTAATTCCATGATTTATGTGGACAAAAGCGGGTTGATTTCCTATACGAATAGTGTCCTGAATACCAAACAAAAAAATTTATGTGTCAGCCGGCCCAGGAGATTCGGCAAATCCATGGCGGCAGATATGTTAGTGGCATATTACAGTAAAGGATGTGATTCGGAAGAATTGTTTACAGGGCTGAAAATCAGCGAGGAGAGTTCCTGTAAGCACCATATGAACCGGCACTGTCTGATTCGTCTGGATGTACAGCGTTTTCTGGAAACAAAGCAGGATTTGGACAATTTCATTGATAAAATTGAAGGCAGAGTCATTGCAGAGCTGTCGGAAGAATTTCCGAAATGCTGTAATTTCAATTCTGAGGAAAGATTGAAAGATGTTCTGGACCGTATATTTATTCAGACAAAAAATGGATTCATTTTCATAATTGACGAGTGGGACTGCGTTTTTCGTATGGCAAAGGAGCGAGAAGACATACAGAAAAAATATCTGGATTTTCTGCGGGGGCTTTTTAAAGGGGCGGAGTACGTGGAACTGGCTTATATGACAGGGATTCTTCCCATTAAAAAGTATGGAGAACATTCGGCTATTAATGTCTTTGACGAGTATTCTATGGTTGATTCAAAGGGGCTGGGGGAATATTTCGGATTTACGAAAGAAGAGGTTGAAGTAAAATGCGGGCAGTATGGCGTGGATTATACGGAACTGGAAACATGGTATGATGGATATTGTCTGGGAGATTTTCACATTTACAATCCCAAATCGGTAGTTGATGCATTGATGTGGAAAGAGTTTCAAAGTTACTGGACAGGAACGGAAACCTATGAGGCTCTGAAAATATATATTGATTTGGATTTTGACGGGCTTAAAAAAGCGGTTATTGAAATGCTCAGCGGCGGACGCTGCAAGATTAATATCCGCCATTTCCAAAATGATATGACTACGTTTAAAACAAAAGATGACGTGATAACGCTTTTGATTCATTTGGGGTATTTGACCTATGACAGGAGAGAGTGTGCGGCATTTGTTCCTAACAGGGAGATATCGCAGGAATTCCTGAATGCCATGGATGGCAGCGAGTGGAATGAACTGATTAGGGCGCTAAACCGTTCGGAAGAGCTTCTTCAAAGTACCTGGGCTTTAGATGGAAACGCCATAGCGGCGGGAGTAGGAGCTATTCACAGTGAAACTGCCTCTATTTTGAAATACAATGATGAGAATTCTCTTACATGTACGGTTCTCATGGCATATTACAGTGCGAAAGCCTACTACCTGAATCCCATCATGGAATTGCCCTCGGGAAAAGGTTTTGCAGATATCGTATATCTTCCCAGACGGAATGTGGACAGACCGGCACTGGTGATAGAATTAAAATGGAACAAATCTGCAAAGGGCGCTATTGCCCAGATTAAAGAACGGCGCTATGCCTCCTGGATTCAGGGATATACAGGTGACATTTTACTGGTGGCAATTAATTATGATGAGAAAAAGGGGCATACTTGCGTGATTGAGGAGTATGCAAAAGAATAGTTACACATATAAGAAGGGGGACTGTTTCAGTCCCCCTCAGCCATTCGATACCCGATTCCGATTTCCGTAAAAACATATTCCGGCGTGGCCGGATTTTTTTCTATTTTCCGCCGGATATTCGCCATATTTACCCGGAGAATCTGATTATTACTGTCTGTATAGGGACCCCAGATTTTTTCCATAATAAAGGTATAGGTCAGAACCTTGCCGGAATTCCTTGCAAGAAGGGTCAGGAGCTTGTACTCAATCTGTGTCAGATGAATGATTTCACCGTTTAAGGTTACCACATGGTTTTCAAAATTGATGGTCAGGTTTTTATAGTGGTAGGGCTTCTGGTGAATGGAGGACATGTCCTGCATCTGTCTGCTGTGACGCAGAGAGGTGCGGATGCGTGCAAGCAGCTCCACGGTGCCGAAGGGCTTGGTAATGTAATCGTCAGCGCCCTGGTCAAGCGCCCTGGCCTTTTCGTGTTCGTTGGTGCGGGCGGAAATCACAATGATGGGGATTGCCGTCCAGGAGCGGAGCTTGCTTATAACCTCCATTCCGTCCATATCGGGAAGCCCCAAATCAAGCAGTATAATGTCGGGACAGAGGGAGGCGGCAAGATGTAAGCCCTCGGCTCCGCTTGAGGAGGTAGTGACTTTATAGTTTTGATTTTTTAATGTGGTAAAAATAAAGGAGCGGATATTTTCCTCGTCCTCGATTAACAGAATACTGTTTGCAAAAGTGTCTTTCGTCATTTGATTTTCCCCTTTCATATATACAGCCGGCGGTAAGGCGCGTGTCGCAGGGCCTTGTCCGCCGCGGAAATTTAATGTCCTGCCGATTGCGGCGAAATGTCGGACACGGGCAGCGTAAAAGTAAACTGGCAGCCGCTGCTGTGGTTTCTGGCAATAATTGTGCCGCTGTGGGCGGTGATAATCGTTTTGCAGATGGAAAGCCCGATTCCCATGCCCTTGTGGCCGTCCGTGCTGCTTTCGGGACGATAGCTGGAGCCGTCAAAAATCGTTTCCAGCCTGTCGGGCGAAATACCCACGCCGTAATCCCGCACATGAAAGGAGACCTGCTTTTCACCGCAGACGACGGTGAGCTCCACAGGAAGCTTACTGCCGGAATGGACAATGGCGTTTTCCAGAAGATTTATGATAACCTGTTCAATGAGCATGGCGTCCATGGGTATCATCAGAAATTCCTCTGGCACCTGTACCTTCACGTCCGCATCAGGAAATCTTTTGTAAAAGCGGGTGATTGCCTCCGCAACAACTTCCTCCACGGATTCCATGGAGGTTGCGATTTTCATGGAATTCTGATTGATTCTGGTGACGGACAAAAGATTTTCCACCATATTGAGAAGCCAGTTGGAATCCTCGCGGATATGGCTGACCAGCTCCAGCTTTTCCGCCTCGTCAAGCTCTGTGTGGTTGTCGATATAAGTGGAGCTGTTGCCGATAATGCCGGTGAGGGGCGTGCGCAAATCATGGGAAACGGAGCGGAGCAGATTGGCCCGCATTTTTTCCTTTTCCGCGTCCATCAGAAGCTTTTCATGCTCCACAAGGGCGTCGGCCTGTTCCTTAATCCGGGTGGTCATGGTGCTTACTATCAGGGAAATCATCAGGGTGAACACAAAGGTTACGGGATATCCGGTAAGCGTGAAATTCACCTGGAAATAAGGGTAGGTAAACAGGTAATTGATTCCAACCACGCTGACTAAAGAGGCAGCTATGCCGTAGATATAGCCGCTGGTAAAACGGGCGGTGAGAACAAGCGCGGTGATATAAATCAGCGCAATGTTGGCCGGGTTCTCGGGAACGATATGAAAAAACCAGAAGGCAATAACGGTTGACGCCACAAGAATAAACGCCGTAAGCAGCGCGTTGCCCATAAAGGTTTCCGGTGTTTTATGCTTGATAGATGATGTGAAACGCATGCTGTTAATGTTGTCCTTTTTTCCTTTATTATACCCTTTCGAAAGAGCGGGAGCAAATTTTTAAGGGAAAAGTGGCGTTAAGGAAGCGTTAAAAAATATTTTTTCTATTGCGCGTGGGGCGCCGGCTTTGGATTTTTCAAGGTTGCCCATATCCGGCAGGTGGCGTATAATAGAGAAAACACCTGAATCCCGATTTCAGATACTTAGACAAAACAAATTTTCCTAAAAAGGACAAAGGAACACGAATGTGTAATTGAAAGGGGAAACCGATAATATGACCGAAAGAGAAAAAATGCTCGCGGGAGAGCTTTACGACTGCGGGGACGGGGAGCTGCTTGAGCAATGGCACAAAGCAAAGGATTTAATAAGAGATTACAACAGAACGGATTCGAAGGATGCGGAGGAAAAGGGACGCATTTTGAGAGAACTCCTTGGCGGGCAGGGGAAAAATCTGTGGATTACGGCTCCCTTTTTTGCAGATTACGGCAACAATATTTATTTCGGAAATAACTGCGAAGTGAATATGAACTGTACTTTTCTGGACGACAACAAAATTGTTATCGGAGATAACGCGCTGATTGCCCCGAATGTACAGATATATACCGCTTTTCACCCCACGAATGCCGTTGACAGGTTCGGGGAGCCGAGAGAGGACGGTTCCTTTGAATTCTGCAAAACCCGGACAGCTCCGGTAATTATCGGGGATAATGTGTGGATTGGGGGAGGCGTTATCATCATGCCGGGGGTGAAGGTCGGCAATAACGTGGTCATCGGCGCCGGGAGCGTTGTCACCAGAGATATCCCGGATAACGTTATCGCTTTCGGGAATCCCTGCCGGGTGATGAGGGAAAACTGTTAGAGCCTGCGTTCGGAGGTTTCAAGGAGCGTGGGGAGGTTATGAGAGGTATTGCAGATGGGAATTTTATTGCTTATTTCACAATGTTTCCCTATAATAAATGTAAATAATCTGTCTGTGAAAACAGAATGCAAATGAAAGAACAGAGGAAGAAACGAAGCGTATGAGGAGAAATAAAGACAGACGTCCTTCTTATCGGGAGCCTGAATTTGAGGATGAACTGGATTTGGATGAAGAACCAAACGAGGAGGGGGATTCCTACGATGGTGAATTCGAGGACGGGGACGGTGAATGGGCGGATGAAGATGACTGGAGCGAGACCTGGAGCGGCCGTTTTGACCCTGAAAATAAAAAGCTTATCATCGGCGGCGCAGCAGTCCTTATCCTGATTATTGCTGCAGTTATTGTCGTCTTTGCCGTATATCTGCGAAACAGCACAAACGAGAGAAAGGCCGTGGAGGCTCAGATGAATCTGGAGAATCTCACGGAAGAAATACCGGAGGAGGGCGACGGGGAGCAAAATACCGGAGCAGAACCAGGCGGGGAAGCGGAGGGTACATCGAAAGACGCAGGGGAACAGGGCGATTCAGAGAGCGGGAGCGGGCCGGAGGCGGACGCTTCACCAGAAGCCTCAGAACCGCCGGCAGCGGACGTCCAGACGGAAATCACCGTAGGGGCTCTTGACGACGCGCAGGACCCTCAGGGCTCCGAGGCGGCAGGCAATGAAAAAAGCGGGGCGGAGGTAACGGTGGCGCCCCGGCCGGAGGGGGAAACGGAAGGTCTCACCATGGGAATCGACGTTTCCAAGTATCAGGGAACCATCGACTGGAAAAAGGTGAAGGAATCCGGGGTGGAGTTTGCCATGGTCCGCGTAGGCTACCGGGCGAAATCCACCGGCGAGATTTTCGAGGACCCCACCGCCAGATACAACATGCAGGAAGCTCAGGCGGCGGGTATCAGGCTGGGAGCTTATTTCTTTTCCTCCGCGGTGACGGAGGAGGAGGCGAGGGCGGAGGCGGCTTTTACCAGAGATATTGTGGCCAGATATAAAATCACCTACCCTATTGCCTATAACTGTGAGGACTTCCAGTCGCCGGACAGCAGGCAGTACGGGCTTGACGCGGCTGCGCGGACCGCGCTTGCCTGCGCCTTTCTGGACGAAATTGCCTCCGCAGGCTACACGCCCATGTTCTATGCCTCCAAAGGGGAGCTGGAAGGGAACGCACAGTGGAACACGGACGTCCTTGCCGGAAAATATAAAATATGGGTGGCCCAGTACCCGGAGCAGCCCTATCCGCAGACGGCTGCATCAAGTTATTCGGGGGCCCATGCCATGTGGCAGTACACCAGTCAGGGAACGGTTGCGGGAATTTCCAGAAAGACGGACGTCAACGTGGCTTATTTCGGTTATGTGAAGGAGGCCGAGGCAAAGGATGAAACGCCTGCCGAGACCGTGACTGCCAACCCGGAGGTGGGAATCATTTTTACAGAGGTAAACGAGACGGTGACTGCCAAGCAGGAGACGAACCTCCGCTCGGAGCCAAGCACATTAAACGACGGTTCCGTTGTAGGAAAGCTGGTGCACGGAGATACGGCCACCAGAACGGGAATCGGGCATAACGGCTGGTCGCGGCTCGTTTATAACGGCCAGACGTTGTATGCGGTGACCAGTTACCTGACTACGAATATGGAGGATACCGGGCAGCAGGCGCCGCCTCAGGGGCCGGTTTACACCCCGGTAAACGAGCGGGTGACGGCCAAGATAGAAACCAATCTCCGCTCAGAGCCGAGTACGGCCAGCGACGATACGGTGGTAGGGCTTCTTCACAACGGGGAGGTGCTTACCAGAACGGCAGTCGGGGATAACGGCTGGTCGCAGCTTGATTATAACGGCCAGACAGTGTACGCGGTCAGCAGTTACCTTATGGCAGCAGAATGAAACCGCGTTTCATTCCCGGGAGCAACGAGTCGGGAAAAAGCGAGCAGGTCGCAGGAAAGGGAGTGATGCGATGCAGATACAGGGCGATTATCATCCGCATTCAGGGCACGGCTATGAACCGCAGCATACCCACTATATCACCAAATGCCTCCATGAGGAGGAGCATACAAAGAACCAGACCGGGGCTACGGGAATAAGAAACAGGGCTATACCCTCAGCAGCCTCGGAGGAAAGCGCGGGAGAGGAGCATTTTACCGGATATGGAAGCGTCCGCAGACGCAGCGGGGCGAAAGGCGGCAGGCCGGGGCTTATCAGAAGCTTCTGGGACTCTCTGGGAGAGGAAAAAGAGGACGGAAAGAATAAGGAAAGCATCCAAGCTGCGCGGGACGGAGGGAAAAAGGATTCCGAAACGTCCATTGCCGGAATCAGCGCGGTATCGGCAGCGCTTGGACAACTGATACCGGCGGCTGTCGCTACGCGTATTGGGAATGTCAGGGAGAGATTAAAGGCGGGAATCGGCACGGCTTTAAAGCGGTTTGGAAAGCGGGAGGACGATTTGGGGACGCTTTCAAATCCGGGAAGTTATTTTGAAGGAAAACGAAGGGGAAAGGACGCCCTTCCCGAAAAGCCGGGGCGGGGAACCAGACAGGCCGACCGGGAGATTATCACGGCGACTGTTTCCGATTCCTACCTGATGGATTCCTACAGCAAAAGCGGGCGGTACTGCCGCCTGAATGAAAATATGATTTACCAGAAGAATCAGGCGGACCGGCAGGAGGAAGGAGAAGAAATTTTCTGAAGCCGGAGGTTTCTGCCGCGGGCTCGCCGGACAGCGGCGCAGAATATGCCGTTTTATGAAAAAGCAAAAAACAAAATAAAAAATTCAGGAGAGATTACCATGGGTTACGACGCAATACCTTACGACAAAAGAGTGAAAGAAAACATCAGAAATTACGCACTGTCCAATCTTTACGATATGGAGGTTGTAAAGAGATATCTTGGCAGTCTGGCGGAGGTTTTGGGAATCAGTCTGCTTCTTACCGACCGCCACGGAGAAAAGGAAATCGTGATAGGAGACAGCTTTGTGGGCTTTCACCCGGACGTGGTGAACGAGCCGGGGAGGAAGCTCCGTATTCAAAACCGTACCATCGGGCATCTCTATGTGAAAGCGCTCACGCCGCCGAAGGACGAGAGGCTTGTGGAGGATATGGTGGAGGGCACCGTGGAATTTCTTTCAAGGTACGGGGAGGAGGTTTATCTTCACAGGGAGAGCAGCATTTATCTCGAGGAGCTTGAAAACCGTCTGGAGGAGCGCCAGCGCAAAATTTCCCAGAACGAGAGGGAGGATGTGCTGACCGGCGTATATAACAAGCTGTATTTTGATGAAAAGATGAAGCTGATAGACCGTTCCGAGGTTATTCCGGTTGCGGTTATCAATGTGAATATCAACGACTGGAAATTTGTCAACGACCATTATGGCGACGAGGAGAGCGACAGGCTGATACAGACAGTGGCGGGTATTCTTAAGGAAGAAGCCGGGCCCGGCTATGTGGTGGGAAGAATCGACGGCGACGTGTTCGGCGTGCTGATTCCCATGGCGGAGGACGGAGAGGCGGAGGAATATGCAAAGAAGGTGAGCAGACGCTGCGATACATATGAAGACGATATTCTGGCCCCTTCCGTGGCGACCGGCGTCGTGTGCAAAACTAATATAGAAGAAACGCTGGAAGAACGCCTTTCCGACGCGGAATATGAGATGTTCAACAATAAGTTTGAAGTGAAGAACGCCCCGGGATACCGGGAAAGACTGGAAAAGGGGCTGAAAAAATAAAGAAAAAATTAAAATCTAAACTATTTATTAAATCATTCTTTTGTTAAGAAATTAAGAAAACAAGAGAAAACAGAAGAAAATGAGAAAAAATGGAATATATTACAAAAAATACGGGTATAATACCGATTGCAAAGAAAAGGGGATAGAATTAATATATGGTTTAGTGATTAGCACTCGAGTTAAATGAGTGCTAACAAGAAAGAAGTACATCTGCAGAAAGCAAAGCAACTATAATAAAGGAGGCAGCAAAAATGAAGTTAGTACCATTAGCAGACAGAGTTGTATTAAAGCAGTTGGTGGCAGAGGAAACTACAAAGTCAGGTATTGTTTTACCCGGACAGAATAAAGAAAAACCCCAGCAGGCAGAGGTTATTGCAGTAGGCCCCGGCGGTATCGTTGACGGCAAGGAAGTAAAAATGGAAGTGAAGACCGGCGACCAGGTTATTTATTCCAAATATGCAGGAACAGATGTAAAGATTGATGAGGAAGAGTACATTATTGTAAAGCAGAGCGACATTCTGGCGGTAATCGCCGAGTAACCCGGTTTTATCAATAGTCGAAGGCTTGTATTAAATAACAAATATCAGGAGGCATAATAAAATGGCAAAGGAACTTAAATATGGTGCAGAAGCGCGCGCAGCGCTTGAGTCAGGCGTAAATCAGCTGGCGGATACCGTCAGAGTAACTCTTGGACCGAAAGGAAGGAACGTGGTTCTGGATAAATCCTACGGCGCTCCCCTTATCACAAACGACGGCGTTACAATCGCAAAGGAAATCGAGCTGGAGGACGCTTTTGAGAACATGGGCGCTCAGCTCGTGAAGGAAGTTGCCACAAAGACCAACGACGTGGCAGGCGACGGAACCACAACGGCAACAGTTCTTGCGCAGGCAATGGTAAACGCAGGAATGAAGAACCTGGCAGCAGGCGCTAACCCCATGATTTTAAGAAAGGGTATGAAGAAAGCAACCGACTGCGCGGTTGAGGCTATCGAAAAGATGAGCTCTAAAGTGAACGGCAAGGAGCATATCGCAAGAGTAGCGGCCATTTCCGCAAGCGACGACGAGGTTGGACAGCTGGTAGCTGACGCCATGGAAAAGGTTTCAGGCGACGGCGTGATTACCATTGAAGAGAGCAAGACCATGCTCACAGAGCTTGACCTGGTAGAAGGTATGCAGTTTGACAGAGGATACATTTCCGCATACATGGCTACCGATATGGACAAGATGGAAGCAGTTCTTGAGAATCCCTATATTTTGATTACAGACAAGAAAATCTCCAACATTCAGGAAATCCTTCCGCTGCTTGAGCAGGTGGTTCAGTCCGGCGCGAAGCTGTTAATCATTGCGGAGGATGTTGAGGGCGAAGCTCTTACAACCCTGATTGTAAATAAACTGCGCGGAACCTTTAACGTTGTTGCAGTCAAGGCTCCCGGCTATGGCGACAGAAGAAAAGCCATGCTTGAGGATATCGCAATTCTGACAGGCGGTCAGGTAATCAGCGAGGAGCTTGGCCTTGACCTCAAAGAGACCACATTAGACCAGTTAGGCCATGCAAAATCCGTTAAGGTTCAGAAGGAAAACACAGTGATTGTTGACGGAGAAGGCGACAAGGCTGCAATTTCCGCAAGAATCAACCAGATTAAGGGTCAGATTGAGGAGACAACTTCCGATTTCGACAGAGAAAAATTACAGGAAAGACTTGCCAAGCTGGCAGGCGGCGTAGCCGTTATCCGCGTAGGCGCTGCTACAGAGACAGAGATGAAGGAAGCGAAGCTTCGTATGGAAGACGCTCTTGCAGCTACAAGGGCGGCTGTGGAAGAAGGTATTATCTGCGGCGGCGGTTCCGCCTATATCCACGCAGCCAAGGATGTTGCCAAACTGGCTGACACCCTTGCAGGCGACGAGAAGACAGGCGCTCAGCTTGTACTGAAAGCTTTGGAGGCTCCTCTGTTCCACATTGCGGCAAACGCAGGCCTCGAGGGCAGCGTTATTGTCAACAAGGTAAGAGAGTCCGAGGTCGGCGTAGGCTTTGACGTTCTGAAAGAAGAATATGTAAACATGATTGACGCCGGTATTCTTGACCCCGCCAAGGTGACAAGAAGCGCTCTGCAGAACGCAACCAGCGTTGCCTCCACACTCCTTACAACGGAATCCGTTGTTGCAAACATCAAGGAGGAAGCTCCCGCAATGCCCGCAGGCGGCGGAATGGGCGGTATGATGTAAGCAATGCAGGGAGACTGACTGTGACAGACAGCCGGTAATGGATGCAGGATACTGAATTTTATAAAAATATAAGGAAGCAGGTATGCGGCGATGTGTTGCGTACCTGCTTTTTTGAACGCCGCAAGCGGGCATTGACGAATTTTACAAAAAAATATATAATAGCTTCAATTGGGTATGATATGCATATGATAAACATATCTGACGGATTCAAACAAAAATCTGCTGCTCAAATAGGAATGAAGGTTTTATATGACGGAAGAAAAATACACAAATCAGTCAAAAAGTGAAATCGTGATAGATGACGGACGGATTGAAGCCATCCGGGAATTTCAAAGTCCCGAACAGCTCTACAGGGACCTTATTTTGCGTGTCCAGAAATATCATCCCTCCGATGATATCTCTCTGATTGAAAAGGCCTATTCGCTGGCGGCCAAGGCGCACCAGAATCAGGTGCGCAAATCCGGGGAACCTTATATTATCCATCCCTTATGTGTGGCAATCATCCTTGCCGATTTGGAGATGGATAAGGAAACCATAGCGGCGGGGCTCCTTCATGACGTGATAGAGGACACCATTATGACGGAGGATGAAATCCGCGTGCAGTTCGGCAGCGATGTGGCGCTTTTAGTGGACGGCGTTACCAAGTTAGAGCAGCTCCAGTTTACCAGCGGGGACGGCGATAAGACCTTTGACCGGCTGGAAATGCAGGCGGAAAACCTGCGCAAGATGTTTCTGGCGATGGCGAAGGATATCCGGGTGATTATTATCAAACTGGCGGACAGACTGCACAATATGCGCACCCTGAAATACAAGAGTCCCGAAAGCCAGCAGAGAATCGCAAGAGAAACCATGGAAATCTATGCGCCGATTGCCCAGCGGCTGGGTATTTCCAAGATTAAAGTGGAACTTGACGATTTATCCTTAAAATATCTGGAGCCGGAAGCTTACTATGATTTGGTGGAAAAAATCGCCATCCGCAAAAGCGAGAGGGAGGCTTATATCCAGACCATCGTGGACGAGGTGAGCGCCCATATTGCAAAGGCGGGCATCAGCGCCAAAATCGACGGTCGGGTGAAGCATTTTTTCAGTATATATAAGAAAATGAAGAACCAGAGCAAGACTATCGACCAGATTTACGATTTGTTTGCGGTTCGTATTATCGTATCCTCGGTGAAGGACTGTTATGCGGCGCTGGGAGTGATTCACGAGATGTATAAGCCCATACCGGGGCGGTTTAAGGACTACATCGCCATGCCCAAGGCGAATATGTATCAGTCCCTTCACACAACGCTGATTGGCAACAACGGCCAGCCCTTTGAAATTCAGATTCGTACCTACGAGATGCACAAGGCGGCGGAGTACGGCATTGCTGCCCACTGGAAATATAAGGTGGCTTCGGACGGAAAGAAGATAGAGGATTCCGAGGAGGAAAAGCTCTCGTGGCTTCGCCAGATTCTGGAATGGCAGCAGGATATGTCGGATAACAGGGAGTTCATGCGTCTGCTCAAAAGCGATTTGGATTTGTTTTCCGACAGCGTTTACTGCTTTACCCCTACAGGCGAGGTGAAAAACCTTCCCGCAGGCTCCACGCCCATTGACTTTGCCTACAGTATTCACAGCGCGGTGGGCAACCGGATGATTGGCGCGAGGGTGAACGGGAAGCTGGTAACCATTGACTATGAAATCAAAAACGGCGACCAGCTGGAGATATTGACGTCCCAGAATTCCAAGGGGCCGAGCCGGGACTGGCTGAATGTGGTTAAGAGCACTCAGGCCAAAAACAAAATCAACCAGTGGTTTAAAAATGAGTTTAAGGAAGAAAATATTGTTAAGGGCAAGGAGCTTTTGAGCGCCTACTGCAAGGCAAAGAGTATTAACGCTTCCGAAATTATGAAGCCCGAATACATGGAAGTCATTATGAGAAAGTACGGCTTCCGGGACTGGGATTCCGTGCTGGCGGCCGTAGGGCACGGCGGCCTAAAGGAAGGCCAGATTATCAATAAGATGCTTGAGGTTTACGAGAAAAACCACAAGAAGGAGATGACCAACGAGGAGGTTCTCGCGGCGGTAGCGGGAAATGATTTTGCCAGAGAACCGGCGCAGATGCGCTCCAAAAGCGGTATCACGGTGAAGGGGATTCATGACGTGGCGGTTCGTTTTTCCAAATGCTGTTCTCCTGTGCCGGGGGATGAGATTGTGGGCTTCGTCACCAGAGGACGCGGTGTTTCCATTCACAGGACGGACTGTGTCAATGTTATCAATCTGCCCGAGCCGGAAAGGGTGCGGCTGATTGACGCGGAATGGCAGGGCTCTCCCGACGAGGCAAGCGGAGAGAAGTATCTGGTGGAGATTATGATTTATGCCAACAACAGAAACGGTCTTCTGGCGGATATTTCCAGAGCCCTCACCGAAAAGGACATTGACATTTTGTCCATGAGCACCAGAGTGAACAAGCAGGGAGTTGCCACACTGGCGACCTCCTTTGAAATCAGCAACCGGGAGGAGCTGAACCGGATTATCGATAAAATTGCAGGTATCGAGAGCGTGGTGGATATCGAGAGAACTACGGGATAACTTGGCAGACGACTGAACGTACACATATTGATTTTGGACGCGCACGGCCGGAAATCAATGTACAGAAGGTATACAGGAAGGCATCTGCGGAAATCTAGAAAGGAATACTATGGCGGAATTAAAAATCGGAAGAATAACCCTTGGCGTTTGCCAGACAAATTGCTATTTTGTGTATGAGGCGGGAAAGAAGGAGGTTCTTGTTTTTGACCCGGCGGACAAAGGCGATTACATTTATAACAGATTAAAGGATAACGGCTTTATGGTGGCGGCCATTCTTCTAACCCACGGCCATTTCGACCATATCTGGGGCGTGGAGGAGCTGAAAGCCCTTTCCGGCGCGCCGGTGTACGCATACGAGGCGGAGAAAGAGGTCTGCGAGGATGCGGTTTTAAACGTTTCGGGGAATGTGGGCAGAGCCTGCACCGTGGCGGCCGACTTTTATGTGAAGGACGGGGAAGAAATTACCATTGCGGGCGTTACCTGCCGGCTGATTGCCACGCCCGGCCACACGAAAGGAAGCTGCTGCTATTATTTTGAAAGTGATAAAATATTAATCAGTGGGGATACTTTATTTCAGGAATCGGTGGGAAGGACGGACTTGCCCACAGGCAGCATGAGCACGCTGGTGCGTTCCGTGAAGGAAAGGCTGCTGCCGCTGCCGGAGAGCGTTAAGGTTTATCCGGGACACGGAGATTCCACGACCATCGGACATGAAAAGAAATATAATGCTTTTATATGATAAGCATTCATTTGAAAATACGACAGTAGAAAGGGAGGAAGAAAATGACTTCAAGAAGAAAATGGCTTTTGGCAGTAATTGGTCTGTCAATTGGTTTGGCGGTAACAGGATGCGGAAAAGAGGAGGAGAACACACAGCCACAGGTGACTGTGGAACCCATTCCGACGGCAGAGCCCATACCTGAGGAGGAAGAAGAACCGGAGGAGGAGCCGGCGTCCACAGAGAGAGAAGTGGTGGACGGGAAAATGCAGAGCTACCTGACCGGAGAGTGGAAGGATGAAGCGGTGGTGAACAGACGTCCCATCGCCGTTATGGTTCCCAACAATGCGCCTGCGCTTCCGCAGTACGGCATTTCCAGGGCAAGCATCATTTACGAAGCACCTGTGGAGGGAAGAATCACCAGATTAATGCCTGTGTTTGAGGATTTTGACGATTTGGAGAGAATCGGGCCTGTCAGGAGCAGCCGTGATTACTATATCTATATCGCCATGGGCTACGAGGCTATTTACTGTAACTGGGGACTTGCTGTTCCTTATGTGGAGGAACTGATTAACAGGGACACTGTTCAGAACATCAGCGCCTCTGTGCAGGGAATTCATAACCCCGCCGACGAAGCCTTTGACAGGGTCAGCCGTCCGGGAAAGGCCAAGGAATTTACCGGCTACCTTTTCATCGACGGAATGAAAAAGGCGGCGGAGCGGCTTGGTTATGACTGGGAATATGACGACGACCATGTTGCACCCTTCATCTTTGCACCTGAGGGAACAAAGGCGCAGGACAATTATGCGGACGAACCGGACGCCACCATGATTTATCCCGGCGGACAGTCCGGTAACCAGAGCGGGTACGGCGCTTACAATCCTTATTTTGAATATCATGAGGACGAAGGAGTTTACTACAGATATCAGGACGGAAGCGCGCAGGTTGACGAGCTGGACGGCAGCCAGCTTAAGGTTTCCAACGTCATATTACAGTACTGCCACGGCGAGGTGAGAGACGCCCACGATTATCTTGCTTTCGGTGTTCACGGCGAGGGAAAGGCAATCGTCTTTACCGGCGGAAAAGCCATCGAGGGCACATGGGAGAGATATGACGGCGATTCCACTCCGGCGAAATTCCTTGACAAGGATGGAAATGAAATCATATTCAACACAGGAAAAACTTGGATTTGCAATATCTGGGACGAATATGGGAAGCATGTGGAATATAACTAAACGATGATTAGAACCCCGCAGTTTACAACTGCGGGTGTTTTGTGTATAATGGTGTTCGTGGCACCTTGATAATTGAATAAGCGGTGATGAAACTGTCATTGTTCCCCATCTAGCGCCATGGCCTTTTTACAGAAACGGAGGGCGGGATGTTTTCGGAATTTTCTGCTGTAAGCGGATAATTTGCAGAAAGCCTCCGGCAACCCTGCGAGGATGAAAAGGCTGACGAGGGAAAGAGTTATCGAAAATTCGGCGGATGCTCTTTCGTACGGCTCCGGTGCGAGATATACCGGCAAATATGCGGGTAACTGCAAAACAAATACGGTATAACAGGAGACACGAGATGAAGCTTCACTAAGGCAGCACAGGATGCAGCCTAAGTGAAACTAAGTCATCTCGAAAAAGAACGTCTCATACGAGCCGTTCTTCCAATATGTGCAGATGACGCGGCAAAATTTGTGTCAGAAAGCGGAAACGACTATAAAATAAATTAAAGTTCTTATAAAAACAGAAAGATGAGGGAAACAATTATGTGTGGAATCATTGGATATACAGGAAAGGGAAAGGCGGCTAAGATTATGCTGGACGCCCTTGAGCTTTTGGAATACAGAGGCTATGACAGCGCAGGCATTGCGCTTTTAAGCCGGGGCGTGACGCAGATTGTAAAGGCGGCGGGGAGAGTAAAGGACTTGCGGCGTCTGTGCGAGGAAAAAAAGCCGGAGGGCCAGTGCGGCATCGGCCATACGAGATGGGCGACTCACGGGGGCGTGTGCGACGAGAACGCCCATCCTCACAGATTCGGCAATGTCACGCTGATACATAACGGTATCATCGAAAACTACAGGGAACTCATTGAAAAGTACTCCCTGGAGGGTCAGCTCAAATCCGAGACGGACAGCGAAGTGGTGGCTGCGGTTTTAGAGCATTTTTATTCGGGAGACCCTTATTCGGCAATCAGAAGAACCGTGTTGAAGCTCAAGGGAACCTTTGCCCTTGCCATTATGTTTGACGACCAGCCCGACCAGATTTTTGCGGTACGGAATGTGAGCCCCATTGTTGCGGCGGTTACAAAGGACGGGGCGATTCTGTCCTCCGACGTGGCGGCGATTGTGCCTTACACGACGGATTATTTTGTGCTGCCTGAATTTCATGTGGTCTGCTTAAAGCCGGGCAGCGCCGAGATGTTCGACTTATCGGGAGATAAGGCGCCCATCGACTGGCTTAAGGTGGACTGGGACGTGAGCCGCAGCGGCAAGGAGGGCTATCCCTTTTATATGGAAAAGGAAATCATGGAGCAGCCCGAGGTTATCGGAGAAACCATTATGCCCAGAATCAGGGACGGAAAGCCGGATTTTTCCGCGGAGAAAATCCCGGACGCCATGCTTGCGGACTGTAAGCGGATTTGCGTGATTGCCTGCGGAACCGCCATGCATGCGGGGCTTGTGGGAAAGAGCCTGATTCAGGCCATGATTGGGATACACGTGGATGTGGTGATGGCTTCCGAGTTTATGTACAACGACCCTGTGGTGGATAAAAACACGCTGGTGATTGCCATTTCCCAGTCAGGAGAAACCATCGATACCCTTGAGGCGCTGAAATTCGCAAGAAAATGCGGCTCGCCCAGCATTTCCATTGTAAACGTAAAGGGAGCGTCTATTGCCCGCGCCAGCGAATATGTGATTTATACCAATGCCGGGCCGGAGATTGCGGTTGCCAGCACAAAGGCGTACACGACCCAGCTGGCGGTGCTTTATCTGCTCACGGCAAGAATGGCTATGGCCAGAGGACTCTGGAGCGAGGAGGAGATTCTTTCTTATATGAAGGAGCTTGAGAGAGTTCCCGCAGTAATGAAGCGGATTCTGGATACAAAGGATGAAATTCACCGCCTGGCAGGCTGCATTTTAAATGCCAGGGACGTGTTCATGATAGGCAGAGGGCTGGATTATTCTATTTTGCTGGAGGGCTCCCTGAAGCTGAAAGAGGTTTCCTATATCCATTCCGAGGCCTATGCCTCCGGCGAGCTAAAACACGGGACAATTGCGCTGATTACCGAGGACACCCCTGTGATTGCGGTGGTGACCCAGGATAAACTAAAGAGCAAGGAGCTGTCCAATATCCGGGAGGTTCAGTCCAGAGGAGCCAGAGTGGTGCTTTTAATCAAGGAAAACGAAACCCTGGACGAGGGCGGAGAGTGGAGCTGTGTTTACCGGCTTCCGAAGATGGCGGACCCTTTTATGGTAATGCCGGCTTCTATTGTGCTGCAGCTGATTGCCTACTATGTGTCTCTGGATAAGGGACTGGACGTGGATAAGCCGAGAAATCTGGCGAAGGTCGTCACGGTGGAGTAGAGACGGGCAGAGCGGATGACAGGAGGCACAGTCCAAAGATTCGGAAAGGGAAGTACGGAGAACCGGAAAGCGCGTACAAAGACTCTGAAAATGTAATACGGAGAAGTGGAAAGCGCAGAAGGACTGACAGCTATAAAATAAAAAAAAAGAAAGTAAGGAAACAATGACAGAGATGAGAAAAGAAGATACAATTGAAATCACCGTAAATGAAGCAGGGTTTGAGTACGATATCCATTCGCTGGTAAAGGCTTTTTACCCTGCATACAATGTTAAGGTGTCCGTCTGCCCTGACGGGTGGGAAAAAGAGCCTGATTTATCCAGTGCGGATATGGCTTTTAAATTTACAAAGGAAGCTGTTTTGCTTTTCTTAAGAAAAGAGGAGAGCAAAGCGGCTTCTTTTGCTACGGAAAGGGATTCTGCGGAAAAAGGAGACATGGATAAGGAGCCGGAAATACTGCCGGAGAGGACTGTGAAATTGTCTGCGGATTTGTCGGACGAACCACCCCGCCCGGAGGTGAAAAACAGAATAAAACGGCTTATCTATGACGCTCTTTCCAAAGAAACAGGCAACCAGCTTCCCTGGGGGACACTGACCGGGATACGGCCTGTGAAAATTTCCATGACTTTGCTGGAGGAAGGAAAAGCAGAGAATGAAATCATGGATTATATGAAGAAAACCTATCTTATCAGCGACGAAAAGGCGGATTTGGCGGTAAGGATTGCCGAAAGGGAAAAGGCCATTCTGGAGACGCTCCATTATGAGAACGGCTACAGCCTGTATATCGGGATTCCGTTCTGTCCCACCACCTGCTTGTACTGCTCTTTTACCTCGTACCCCCTCGTCTCGTGGAAAAAGAGGGTGGGCGAGTATCTGAACGCGCTGGAAAAAGAAATCGATTACGTGGCGGAAAGCCACAAAGAAAAGGTGCTGGATACCATTTATATCGGAGGCGGGACGCCAACCACCTTAGAGCCGCCGCAGATGAAGCGGCTTCTTGATAAAATAAGGGGGAGCCTTGATTTGTCCCATCTGAAAGAGTTTACCGTGGAAGCCGGGCGCGCGGACAGCATTACGCCGGAAAAGCTGGAGGTTTTAAGGAAAGGCGGCGTTACCAGAATTTCCGTGAATCCTCAGACCATGAAGCAGGAAACCCTTGATTTGATTGGCAGAAGGCACACGGTGGAACAGGTGAAGGAAGCCTTTGCAATGGCGAGAAGCGCAGGTTTTTCCAATATCAATATGGATATTATCCTGGGGCTTCCGGGGGAAAATGCGCAGGACGTGCGCCATACGATGGAAGAAATAAGAAAGCTGAACCCGGACAGCCTGACCGTCCACTCTCTGGCAATCAAGCGGGCATCGAAGCTCAGCCAGTGGATTGTGGAAAACGGTATTTCCACCCTGAACAACACGGAGGAGACCATGGAGATTACCGCGCAGGGCGCTGCCCTGATGGGAATGGTTCCCTATTATCTTTACCGCCAGAAAAATATGTCCGGCAACTTTGAGAACGTGGGGTATGCAAGGGAAGGGAAGTTCGGGATTTATAATATTTTGATTATGGAGGAGAAACAGAACATCGTGGCCTTAGGCGCAGGCAGCATCAGTAAACGGCTTTTCCCCGGCGGGAGGATTGAGCGGTGCGAAAATGTCAAGGAAGTGGCGCAGTATATGGAGAGAATTGAGGAGATGATTGAGAGGAAACGTGTATTATTTCGTGAGTGATGATTCAAAATTCAGTATAGAATATTGAGTATGATGTGGTTTTTGGATGTCTGGAAATGAGAAAGTCCAACAAAAGTCCAACAAATTTTTTTGCAGTGGTACATCATATTATACCATAATGCAATTTTCATCTCAAAGTCCAACAAAATCGGTGTTAATCCACAGATAGCTAAGGAGCGTTCAGCAAATAGTTGAAACGCTCCTTTTTTGCGCCTTTCAGGATTTTGGAAAGCTTTATATTGGGCTATCCTGCAAATTAAAAACACATTTAGTAATAGTCATTTTATTTTATGAAAAGGAGGTTCAGGTATGAACAACACAGCGGTAAGCGCACAGGTGCAGGGCACCGACAACACACACATGGTTTTTAAGGATGAGGAACACGAGAAATTTTACTGCGAAAAATTGGCACAGGCAAGATACCAGGACTGTTATCATAAGGCGCTGATTTATGTTCTCGGGATATCGGAGGACACGAGGAACCATTTCAGCCAGATTTATGATATGAAGTCCGGGTGTGTCAAACCCGAGTGTCTGCATCAGGGCTGGCAGACCAGCGGCAGCGTAAAGGCAGTAAGGTTTGCCTTTAACCTTTACACGGACGGAACGCCGAGCGTTGACGATTACAGGCGGAAGTATCTTATGGAGACGGTCTTGTCTCCAACAACGTGATGTACATAGAGCTGATACCGGATAGGCTGTATGAGCTTACTTATCCGGAAGAAGAACCGGGGAAGGCCGGAAAAGGAAAAGCCATAGCGTCGGGAGATGGTGACAGGAAATTATACGATGAGCTTTATCAGGTGATTTGCGAGGTGGTATGCGTGAGGCATGAGTCTGTAAGGATAGGCGGGGAAAGTTATCCCTATGAGCTTGTGAGGGCA
>OFGP01000162.1_pt1 | contig 70942 bp, 66 predicted proteins | sample 1521781 | NCBI WGS metagenome assembly OFGP01 (sample SAMEA3504113, study PRJEB24116) | mouse gut metagenome | biome: mouse gut; feature: mouse-associated habitat; material: faeces | place: Denmark | collected 2011
AACGCGACAGGCTGATCATCATGTCCCGGCTCGGCGCCTTCATGATTACATCCCTGACAAAAGTCGGGGGCAAGGTACGCCGCTCAACCAGCGTATCATGGAATACCTCAAGCTCCTTCGCATCCGGCAGCTCCCCAAATAACAGGAGATACGCAATCTCCTCAAAGCCGAAATGCTTATCCTCAAGGAAACCTTTCACCAAATCCTTGATATTATATCCCCGGTAATACAGATTCCCTGCACAAGGAACCTCCACCCCATCGACAAGCTTCTTCGCGCATACATCTGAAACGTTCGTAAGTCCCGCAAGCACACCTTTCCCGTTCAGGTCGCGAAGTCCCCTCTTTACATCGTATTTTGTATACAATTCCTTATCAATCTCATTATTCTGGTCACATAACCGGGCAAAATGTTCAATCTCCGGCGTCACCTCGAACAGGGAAAACTCCTTCTTTTTATCCATACAAACCTCTCCTTTCTCACAGTTACTTTCGTATCGCTCCACAAGAATTCGCCAGATAATTACTCAACTTTGCAAACTCTTCCAATGTCAAAGACTCCCCTCTGACACTGGCGCCCTTGCCTAACCTTTCAATCGCCTCCATGATGATTTCCTTTGGAAAATCCAACCTGTCCGAGTTTTTCAGCCCATTTGCAAGGGTCTTCCTCCGCTGGTTAAATGAAGCGCGGATAATATCGAACAGAAGCCTCTCGTCTGCAACATCCACCGGAGGATGTTCATGACAAGTCAGCCGTATCACGGCAGAGCCAACCTTAGGTCTTGGTATAAAACAATTCGGCGGCACATTCGCCACAATATACGGGCTGGCATAATACTGTACAGCCAGCGACAGCGCGCCGTAGTCCTTGTTCCCCGGTCCGGTCTGCATCCGGTCCGCAACTTCTTTCTGCACCATAACGGTAATACTCTCAATCGGCACATGCTCCTCGAACAGTCCCATGATGATGGGCGTCGTAATATAATACGGGAGGTTCGCCACCACCTTCACGGGCTTCCCTCCATTTTCCTCTTCCACGAGCCTTGGGATGTCCAATTTCAAGACATCCTCATTGATAATCCTGACATTCCCATATCCCTCAAGCGTCTCTGAAAGGATTGGAATCAGGTTCTTATCAATCTCCACAGCTACGACCTTTCCTGCCGCCTTTGCAAGATACTGTGTCATCGTCCCGATTCCCGGACCGACCTCCAGCACCATATCATCTTCATGAATGTCTGCCGCACGGATAATCTTCTCTAGCACATGGGTATCAATCAGAAAATTCTGACCAAACTTCTTCTGAAATGAAAAATTATACTTCTGCAGAATCTCTATGGTATTCTGCGGAATTCCTAAGACTGGCTTATACATATATGTCTCCCGAATTGTGGTAATGAACATTATTATACATTATTTTCCGTTTGATGAACATAGAAAAAAGATTAAATTATGATTAAGAAAATGGTAAGGGAAGGCCATCCCTTACCGCTTCACCTTCCGCACCCCGAGTACCATCAGAATACCTATCACTATCCCGGCAATCCCCCACGCCCATACCGGCACGTCATGGATATTATAACACCGGACATTGATCCACATCTGGTTAATCGCCCTATTCTGTTCCTCATCAAAACACACCATCAGCGAAGACCTCTCCATCGCTTCTCCCGTAGGATACTGTGCAAACAACTGCCGGTACACCTGATCCGACGGCGCCGTGATCACATAATCCTCCCCGGCTTCCTTTGCAAAGAAATATCCCAAATCATAATCCGTCGTATCTTTTTCATCCTCCCCGGCTCCATAACAATAGTCTGCATATTCAAATACACGAATATCGTCTCCGCCGGAAATCACGGAAGTATACCCAACATAATACATATTCCGAATTACATTGTCCGCCCTGGAAATAAAATTAATGAACGCCTCCGCAGCATGCTGCTTCACAGCATCCCCTTGAATCCCACTTTTTAGCATCACCCATCCGTCAAAATAAACGTTGGTAGCCTCCTTGGGAACGGCAAACGCAAGGGCAATCCCATCTTCATCTGCCTGATCCATCGTATACACTCCGTCGCCGGACCACTGGTAATTTGCCGCCACCTTCCCCGTGACCATATCCGCTTTACCGGAATCCGTCTCGAAGGAATACGCGTTATCCTTCACATCTTGCAGATACTCCTGCGCCCTGGTAATGGTTTCCTCGGATGTGTCGTTCATCTCCTCCTCCAGACGCTTTACATTTTCCTCAAGCTCTTCAAGCTCCCGGCGGCGTCCCAGAAGATTGCTGGAATTGCGGAAGGCGCCTCCTGTCATGGAGCCTCCCGGACTTAAGTATTCACCCTCCAAAGTAACAATATGTAAAGAATGGCTGTATTTCCGGGCAATTTTTATAGCCGCGTCAATCCCGCTCACCACCAAAACCCTTCCCAGAAGATACTGCACAACACCCTCGTATTGCTTCTCCGCCTTAACCAAGGTACTCGCAAGACCCAAAGCACCAGGCTCTTTCAAGGCTTCCTTCCTGGGAAAATTATCACGTCCCCCTACGCTGGTAAGTGGAAGAAAGGTGGCCCGCCCCAGCTTATTCTTTTTCAAATAGCCGATAAGCTCCTTGGCTGTCTCCTCATTGTCCGTGACAATATTTTGAATATTGCCTCCAAGAGCCGTCTCGATGGCTGTCTCATACTTCTGATCCACCTTGATAATATCCGCCACAACGCCGAGAATCCCAGGCGTCCGTTCCTTGCGCTCCATCACTTTGCGGATACTGTTGCCGTAGCCGTCATACCGCTCCGCCAGATTCCGAAGAGACTCAAGCTTGGAGGATTCCCTGTGAAATGCGGTCTGTCCAATCTCCAACTGCTCATTGAGCCTCCCAAGAGTACGGCGGCAGCTCTCGGCCTCCTCCTCCTTCTCTCTCTGAGCAGCCGTCAGCTCCAGGATTCCGGCCTCAATCTCCCCAAGCTTTCTTTGGTACTCCTCATAAAGCACCTTCTGCTCCGCCTCGCCGCTCCGGGCCTCCAGAAGCTTCTTATTCAGCTCCGCCCTTCGGATCTGGGCCTGCTCCTGCATGGCGTCATACCGCTGCAGCCTTCCCTTTGTGGAAGCACGCTCATTCAAAAGACTGATAATCGCATTTTTCCGCTGCTCCACCCGGCTGTTCAGAGCTTCCATTTTCCTGCGGACGGCATTTAACCGCTCCGTAGCCTCCCTGGAACGGCCGGAAATCTCCTTAAGCTGTGCATCAAGCTGTCTTTGCTCCTCCGTCAGCTTCTTCCTGGCCTCTTTCTTCTCCAGAACATCCGTGCCAATGGCAGCCAGACGCCCCTGAAGATGCTCATCATTGGCCCGGACCGAATTGATCTGCTCCTTCAAAAGCTCAATCTGTCCCTCCAACTGCTGACGGCTCATGCCGGCCTGGGAAAAAGACTCCTTCGTCTGATCCAGATCCGTATTTAACTGCTCAAGCTCCTCCTCAATCTTAGCATGCTCAAGCTTAATGCTCTCATAAGCCCGGGTAGTCTCCTCAAGCTCCGCCTGAGCCGTCTCCGACTTCTTCTCCACCTCCGAAAGCTGCTCCTGAAGACGTGCCGTCTCTAAAAGAAACATATTCACATCATAAATCTTTAATGTCTCTTTTTTCTTAAGATAAACCTTGGCCGTCTCCGACTGCCGCTCCAAAGGCCCCAGCTGCTTCTCAAGCTCCGCAAGAATATCGTTGATACGCAGAATATTCTGCTTCTCATCCTCCAGCTTCTTCTGCGCCGTATTCTTCCGTCGCTTAAACTTCACAATCCCTGTAGCCTCATCAAAAAGCTCCCGGGATTCCTCTGGCTTAGAACTCAAGATCCGGTCAATCTGCCCCTGCCCGATAATGGAATATCCTTCTTTACCGATACCCGTATCATAAAAAAGCTCATTGATATCCTTAAGCCGGCAGGCAGTCCCATTAATCAGATACTCACTTTCCCCGGACCGGTAAAGACGCCGTGAAACCGTCACCTCCTCATAATCAATCGCAAGCTGATGGTCCCCGTTATCCAAAGTAATCGCAACATAAGCATAGCTTAAGGGCCTGCGGCTCTCCGTCCCGGAAAAAATCACATCCTGCATACTTCCGCCCCGAAGCTGCTTCACCCTCTGCTCCCCAAGCACCCAGCGCACCGCATCCGCCACATTGCTCTTACCGCTTCCGTTCGGCCCCACAATGCCTGTAATGCCATTATGAAAATCAAATACAATCTTATTTGCAAAGGACTTAAAGCCCTGAACCTCAATACTCTTTAAATACATACATCGCTCCGTTCGTTCTATTTATAGTCGCTGCGCGACAGCACTAAAGGGTAAAGTCGCTTTGACACACCTGTAATGAGAGAAACTTTTATTCAGAAAGGCACTGATAAAAGTTCCTCTCGTGCGCCTTTGCGACTTTAACCAGTACATTCAATCGCGGTCCGCCGCCTTATGCCGCTCAATCAAAGCCCGATAAGCCGCCTCCTGCTCCGCCGCCTTCTTCGTCCGTCCGCTTCCCGCACCAATCACCGCGTCTCCCAGGCAGGCATGAACCATAAACCGCTTATTATGATCCGGTCCCTCCTCCCCAATCAGCACATAATGAAGAAGCTCCGTAGTCTCCCCCTGAATCTCTTCCTGAAGGATAGTCTTGCTATCAAAAAAGAGTTTTTTATGCTCAATATCATTCAAAATAAAGCCATACACAAAATCTTTTGCACTAGCAAAACCACCATCCAAATAAATCGCCCCCAAAAGGGCCTCCAAAGCATCCGAAGTAACCGAATCCCGGTCTCTCCCCCCGGTAAGAGCCTCCCCTTTCCCCAAAAGCAAAAACTCCCCAAGTCCCAGCTCCCTCGCACAAAGAGCCAAGGTCTGCTCACACACAATACTAGCCCTGGTCCGGGTCGCCTCCCCCTCCGGCATCTTCGGATAATTCCTAAACAAAAACTCACTCGTAATCAACTCCAGAACCGCATCCCCCAAAAACTCCAGCCGCTCATTATTAAGCAGCCTGTCCATATGCCGTTCATTCGCAAACGAACTATGACACATCGCCTGCCTAAGCAGCTTCGGCTCCTGAAACCGATATCCAATCTTCTCCTCCAACTCCTCTAACTTCATCAAAACCTCCTAATCAAAAAACTCCAACCACTACCGAAATCCCAACAAAACCTCCCGTCCCCAAGGGGCTGTCTTATTCCGCAGCAGCCCCTCCCCCCACCCTCTACACGAAATAAGCCACCACAAGTAACCCACCGACCATCAGTCCATTCCTTGTGGCAGCCCATCCTTCTATAACCCCAGTGCCTTTCCAATGCCAAAATATATCCACTACTACCCAAGATGTCATTACACCGGTTATCTCATATACTAGGCAGTAACTTTCTTAATCTGCTCAACCGCATCACCCACGGAAACGATCTTTTCTGCCTCTTCCTGAGGAATCTCAATATCAAATTCCTCCTCAAGTCCCATGATAATCTGATACACATCCAAAGAGTCCGCACCCAGATCGTCCGTAAACGTCGTATCCATCGTAATCTCTTCCTCATCCACGTTCAGAACATCTGCAATGATTCCTTTCAGTTTCTCAAATTCCATACGTCTTATCCTTCCTCTCTTATAATATTCTCTCTGATCTTATCATTAATTTGCTGCTCCTTAAATGTAACGCACTGAATAATGGAGTTTTTCACCTCCTGCGCTTTTGAGCTTCCGTGCGTCTTCACAACAAGACCATTCAACCCCAACAGCGGCGCACCGCCGTACTCCGACGCATCAAAGGACTTTAAGGTCTCCTTCAAGGCCGGCTTCACCAGAAGCGCGCCGATCTTACTGCGCAAACTGGTCATCATGCCCTCTTTTATCTTCCCGATGAGAACGGAACCCATTCCCTCGTAAAGCTTTAAAATCACATTTCCCACAAACGCCTCGCAGACAATCACATCTGCTCCGCCTGCCGGGATATCCCGGGCTTCAATACTTCCGATAAAATTGATATCCTTACATTCTTTCAAAAGAGGAAAAGTCTCTTTCACCAGGGCATTGCCCTTCTCCTCCTCCGCCCCGATATTCACTATGGCAACTCTGGGCTTCTTTATCCCCACCACATGCTCCATATAGATGGAACCCATCTTGGCAAACTGCACCAGGTGTGAGGAACGTGCATCTACATTGGCTCCGCAGTCAATCAGAAGAGAAACGCCTTTTTTTGTGGGAATCAAAGGAGCCAATGGCGGCCGTTCCACGCCTTTGATACGTCCCACCAGAAGCTGTCCTCCTGCCAGAACCGCACCGGAGCTGCCGGCTGATACAAATGCATCGGCCTTTCCCTCCTTTACCATCTTAAGAGCCACTACGATGGAAGAATCCTTCTTCTTGCGAATCGCCAGAACGGGAGGCTCCGCCATCTCAATTACCTCCGCGGCATTGACCACCTCAATCTGATCTTCTCTATAGGAATAAGCCTTTAGCTTTTCTTTGACCAGCTCTTCCTTTCCCACAAGAAATACCTTAATATCATCCCGCAGGCCCACGGCCTCCACCACGCCCTTGACAATCTCGTCCGGCGCGTTGTCGCCGCCCATTGCGTCCACCGCAACGCGAACCATTTCCTGCATATAAATTTCCTCCTATCTATAGTCGCTGCGCGACGGCGCTAAAGGGTAAAGCCGCTTCGGCACACCTGTAATGAGAGAAACTTTTATTCGAAAGGACACTCATAAAAGTTCCTCTCGTGCGCCTTTGCGGCTTTACCAGCCAGCTAAAAGTATTTCTTATAAATACTTGACTTATCCCCCAGCGTCTTCCGCACTCTTTATGCCAATCCTCTATCATCATACTAAATATTGATTGAGAAATCAACCTAATATTTTCATAGCTTCTTTTTTCATTTCACCTTTATTTCTTCCTGCCTTCATCACCCTGCAATATATTTCTTTGGAATATAAAGAATTAATCTTCTTTTCTTTCACAAGAAAAGCTGCCGCTGAATTGCTCCTGCGGCAGCCGCTTTTTCTTCTTTTTATTGATTTATCTCTGCTGTCATCCGCAAACGAAGCCGCTGTACTTAACGGGCGGACTTTAAGCGGAATTTCTTTGTCTGCTCCTGCAGGAAGCGTACCTGCTCAAACAGTTCATTGCTGACTGCCGCGGACTCCTCGCTGCTTGCGGAGTTGGTCTGTACAACAGAGGAAATCTGACTGATTCCGTCGGTTACCTGAGAAATGGAATCTGCCTCACGCTCCACAGCCTTTGCGATATCCCCAATGGTTTCACCGGACTGCATTACAAGCTCCAGGGTCTTATTTAATGTCTGAGATACCTCTCCTACGATACGGCTTCCGCGTTCCACAGCCTGAACGGAATTTTCAATCAGCTCCTTGGTGGCCTTTGCCGCCTGATCGGACTGGGTTGCCAGGCTTCGTACCTCACTGGATACAACTGCAAAGCCCTTTCCTGCCGTTCCTGCTCTGGCAGCTTCTACAGCCGCATTCAGCGCCAGAATATTTGTCTGGAAAGCAATATTTTCAATAGTAGCGATGATCTTGCCGATCTCCTGGGAGGATACGGAAATATCATGCATAGCAGCTACCATCTCTTCCATCTGCTGACTGCTCAAAGTTACCTGCTCGCCCGTAAGACGCGCGTCCTCCTGCGCATCTAAAGCTACTTTTACGTTCTGGGCTGCGCTCTTAGAAAGCTCATCCAGGGTAGCATAAAGCTCTTCCACCGCACTCGCCTGCTCCGTAGCTCCCTGTGCCAGCGCCTGGGCGCCGCTTGAAAGCTGGGCTGCACCGCCGGATACCTTCTGCTGTGCTCCGTTGATATTGGCTAGCGCCGAGGACATGGTTCTCGTAAAGCTTGTCAGGGATTCTTCAATAGTACGGAAATCTCCGATATAAGGCTCGGAAACCTGAACGTCGAAGTTTCCTGCGGATAACTGGCCCATCATCCGGTTAATGTCATTCACATAGCCGCCGATGCGCTCCATAGAAAGCTCCAGTGTCTCCGCCAGCTCTCCAAGCTCATCTCTTGTATGATAATTAATCTCAAGCTCCAAATGTCCGTCCTGAAGCGGCTTGCTCTTCTTGGTAATCAGAATCAAGGGCTTTACAATCTTGCCTAATACATAGAATACCAGACTAATCAGCGCAATCAGAGACAGGGAAAGACCTACTATCGAAGTGATGTGCATCATCACAAGCGTCTGTTCCATCTCTTCTTTTGTCTCATCGTTCAGGACTGTTCCGCGCTCCACAACATTCTCCAAAAGCCCTACCAATGTATTGAGATTGGTCTGAATGGTCTCTTGGTAAAAAGCCTGTGCCTGCTGCGGATTGACACTCAGCATATCAAGAGCCTCCGTTGCTGATTCGTGCAGCTCTTTATGTAAAGGCTCAAGCTGAGACCGAAGGGAAAGGATCTGGGCGTCGTCTGTGCCTGCCTCTCCGTAAAGCCACTGTCCCAGAACACAGGTGGTCGGATCAATGCTTCCCGTAAATTCTGTTCCCGCATAGAGCGCGTTGCTTAAATTGCCGGACCATTTATAATGAGCCGCCTCCGCTCTCTGTGCTTTGTCCAGCAAAGAGTTCGCCTGAATGCTGGCTGTTTGTGTGCGATCCACTCGCAGAATGTTAATGGTCATCATCACACTGAACAGGATCACTGCGAAAAGGGCTACCGCAACCCGGATTCCAACCATTTTTTTGATGCTTTTATGCATGACTATCTACCTTCCTTTTTGTTTTTTATTATGATTCTTATTAAATAGCGCTGTCATTTGACAAAAAACATCCGTTCTCTTTTGATTCCTGTCTATACAAGCATCCCCCCTGATGGCACCCGCAAATGTATATCCTTTTGAGATAGATATATCTGCTTCATCTAACATGATATAGTTTAACATAAAACCGCATGGCTTTTCAATATGTTCTTACCATAAATTGTTGCAAAATATGAAAAAGCTTTGTGTTTTTTTCATAATGAATAATTCTCTTGAAAATTCTGTCTTAAAAAGGCTTCCCGGTCAAGCCGGAAAGCCTTTTTGTGCATCCTGATTAATCTACGGATACGATCTCTTTCTTGTTGTAAGAGCCGCAAGACTTACAAACTCTGTGAGGCATCATCAGGGCGCCGCATTTGCTGCATTTTACCAGATTGACTGCGCTCATCTTCCAGTTTGCTCTTCTCTTATCTCTTCTTCCTTTGGAAGATTTATTCTTGGGACAAATAGACATCGGTTACACCTCCTCTAATTACTGTTCTTAAAAATCTCGGCTATTACGGCCATTCTTGGATCCAGTTCCACTGTATCACAGCTGCAGGAGCCGTGGTTGAGATTGGTTCCGCATTTCCTGCAGATCCCCTTGCAGTCTTCCCTGCACAGGGTCTTCATGGGCCAGTTCACCAAAATCTCACCGTAGACAAGCTTGTCTACATCCAGGTTGTATCCAATGACAAAATCCGTTTCATCCAGGTCTTTGATCCTGCCCTCAGCCGTCTGCTTCATATCGACTTCCTTGCTGATAACAAGCTCCAGAGGGGTCGAAACCTCCTCCAGACAGCGGTCACAGGGAATTGCAGCCGTAAGCCTTACGCTGCCCGTAATCTTCAGCTTATCCTCGCCCAAATTGGTGATGGTAAGCGCTGCGGGTTCCTTCTCTAAGAAGGGAAAGCTTCCAAGGCCGGAATCAAAGGAGTTCATCTCCAGATCCACATTCTTCACAACCGTCTTCTCTTCACAGGATAAAACTTCGTTTAAATGAATGAGCATAGTACTCTCCTAACACATACTAGGATAGTATAGCCTTTACAAAGGGGTTTGTCAAGCCTATTTTTTCCAAACGATTCTTATCAAACGATTCTTATTTTGTAAGGGCTTATTTTGTAAGGCGGAGGGTTTCTCTTGCAATTGCCAGCTCTTCGTTGGTGGGCAGAATCATAACCTTTACCTTGGAATCTGCGGTGGAGATCATCTGATTCTTTCCGCGGCAGTTGTTGGCCTCGTCGTCAATCTCTACGCCCAGATAGCCTAAGTAGCTGCAGATAGCCTTGCGTGTCTTCATATCGTTCTCGCCTACGCCTGCGGTGAATGCGATGGCGTCCACACCGTTCATGGCTGCCGTGTATGCTCCGATGTATTTTACTACGCGGTATACGAATGCTTCCAGAGCTACCTCTGCCAAGTGATTTCCCTCGGATTTTGCCTTCTCGATATCGCGGAAGTCACTGGATACGCCGCCGCTCATGCCCAGAACGCCGGACTTCTTGTTGAGAATGTTCAGCAGTTCGTTGACGTCCTTGCCTTCTTTGTTGCAGATGAACTGGAGCACGGCCGGGTCTACGTCGCCGCTTCTGGTTCCCATGATCAGGCCCTCCAATGGGGTCAGGCCCATAGAGGTATCCACACATTTTCCGCCGATGGATGCGGAAATGCTGGCGCCGTTGCCTAAGTGACATACGATTACTTTGCCCTTCTCGGGATCAAGACCTGCAAACTTGATGGCCTCGCCGGATACGAACATGTGGCTGGTGCCGTGGAAACCGTAACGGCGGATGCTGTATTTTTCAAAGTACTCATGGGGAATGGCGTAGAGATATGCCTTCTCTTCCATTGCCATACCGAAGGTGGTGTCGAATACCGCTACGTTGGGTACGCCGGGCATTGCCTCTTCGCAGGCTTCGATTCCCATAAGGTTCGCGGGATTGTGGAGAGGTCCTAAGTCAAAGCACTCGCGGATTACGTTCTTTACGTCCTCATTTACGACGATGGACTCGGTGAACTTCATGCCGCCGTGGAGGACGCGGTGTCCGACTGCGGAGATCTCGCCGGTATCCTTTAATACGCCGTACTCGGGATCTACCAGTGCTTTCATTACTAAGGAAATGGCTTCAGTGTGCTTGGGCATAGGCTGCTCTACAACCATTTCTTTGTCATTTGCCTTGTGGGTAAGCTTGGAACCCTCGATTCCGATTCTCTCGCAGAGGCCCTTGGCCATTACGCTCTCGTTTTCCATATCGATGAGCTGATATTTTAAGGATGAGCTTCCGCAGTTTAATACTAAGATTTTCATGATTATGTATTCTCCCTTATTTTTGTTCTGCTGCTATTTACAGTGCGTTCGGATGGCTTACGGCACTGTTCATGGCTTTCACAATTATTTTACGATCTCGCCGTATACGGTTCCTGCGCAGCCTGCCGCATTGGACTCGTCGGTGTCAATGTGCATGGCCAGTGCGTATTTGGGGCTTACGCGGACGATTACGTCGCCGAATACCAGGCTTCTGCCGTCGGTGTCTACTTTTACGGATACTACGTCTTTGTCTTTTACGCCAAGCTTCTCGGCATCCTCGGGAGTTGCGTGGATGTGGCGCTTTGCTGCAATTACGCCTTCCTTAAGCTCTACTTCTCCTGCAGGTCCTACCAGCTTGCAGGCGCCGCTTCCTGCTATGTCGCCGGACTCACGGACAGGGGCCGTTACTCCGATGGAACGGGCGTCTGTGAGGGACAGCTCGATCTGGGTCTCAGGTCTTACGGGGCCTAAGATGGAAGCTGACATTTCTTTTTTCGGTCCTACGATGGTTACTTTTTCGTTGCAGGCGAACTGGCCCGGCTGGGAGAGATCTTTTTTCTTGGTCAGCTCATAGCCTTTGCCGAATAAGGTTTCCAGATCCTCCTGTGTTACGTGCACGTGGCGTGCGGATGTTTCAACTAAGAAATTCATAATCCATTCTCCTTTTCTATTGTGGGATGTCGCAGGGATGAAACATAGAGTTTCATCGCCCATATCGCAGTGCGCGATTCTAATGTCTATTTTATGCGTTTTGTGGGTATTTTTCAAGTGGTGTTGGGGAAATATTTGTATTTTTCGTGGTACAAAGTGGGTGGGGGGGACGGTGATGCGGAAAAAGGGGGCGGCAGACTTTTCCATATCTGTGTTCGGACGGTTCTCGTACACGGCGTCTGCTCCGGACGTACATTACCTTGAAATGTTGTTGGTAGGAGTTAGATTTCTTGGTAATGTTCGTCCGGCTCAGACGCCGTGTACGCGAACAGCCGGACACTTGATATCGGAAAAGCCTGCCGCCCCCTTTTTCCGCATCACCTGACTTTGAAGGCGGTTGTTTGGGGGAATTTTGGGGGCAAAAATATGGTTGGTTTGTTTAGGGAATTAATGTGTAGGTTAGGGGATATTGGTGTAGGTCGGGGGGGGATAATTCTGAAAGGGACAGCCGGTATTTTCGGCTGTCCCTTTCAGAATTAGATTTCGGATACTAGGATGCAGTTGGGGGTCTCGATGGGGATGGGTTTGCCTTTCATGGTGAAGTATTTTTTTTCGTAGTTGATGTCGAATATGGTGATGCTGTTGCTTTCGTGGTTTAAGGATATGATGCGGCGGTTGTCGGGGAAGAAGTCGCCGGCTTTGGGGTAGTCGCCGCTGATGGGGAGGATGCAGATCTTCTCTAATAGGCCGGTTTCTTTGTCTACGTGGAAGATTCCGGCGGTGTTGTCGCCGGCGTTGGTGCATAGTACTTTGGTTCCGTCTTTGGAGAAGCGCAGGGCGCTTGCGGCGCTGGTGGCGGAATGGTAGTCGTTTAGGGTGGAGACGGTTTGTATCAGCTCGAAGGAGGGATTTTTTCCGCTTCCGTCGTATTTGTATACGGTGATGTAGTTTTTTAGCTCGCTGATTGCGTAGGCGAACTTTCCGTCGCGGCTGAATTTGATGATTCGGGGGGCGGAGTTTAGCTCGCACATCAGGAGATCTACCAGGGTGATTTTTCCGGTTCGGTAGTCGAATTTGTAGATTTTAATCTGGTCGGTTCCCAGGTCTACGGCGCAGAGGTATTTGCCGTCCGGGGTTAGATTGACACAGTTTACGTGGGGGCGGAAGTTCCGTTCGGCTACGCTGCCTAAGCCTTTGTGGAAAATGCCGTCGGTGATTTCGCCTACGCTTCCGTCTTCATTCAGGCGCAGTACGGTGACTTTTCCGTCGTGCCAGCCGCCTACGAATAGGTATTTGTCTTCCTGATCGGTGGAAAGATAGCAGCCCCGCATGCCGTCTACGCTGGCGCAGTTTAACGGCTCCAGATCGCCGTCCGGTTGTATGATAAAGGAGCGCACGCCTTCGTCGGATATGGAATACAGGTGCTTGCCGTTGTGGGACAGCTTGATGTAGGATGGGTTGTTGATGGGGATGACCTTTCGCTCGATCATGGTTCCTTCCTCTACATCCAGATCGAACAGATGGATTCCCTCGCTGCTGCCGTGGGTGTAGGTTCCTACATAGGCTACGTATTTTTTCTTTTCCATCTTTTTCTCCTCCATATGATAATTTTTCTTAATTTCTGTATTTTTAAGTCTGTTATACCTTGTCGGACGAGGTCTGCTCTCTCCGAAGGGATATGCATGAATGAGGTGTCCGTAGAGTATGCCTTATTTGATTAAATCCGTTCACCCAGGAGAGGTATGCATGAATGGGGTGCCCGCAGGGTATATCTTATCGGACCAAGTCCAGCCACTCAAAAAATATGTTCTACCGGAACATCTAAAGCAATTTTTCCGCAAAAGCTTTTATATATTGTGATAAGACTGACTTTCCGGACATATTTTGCTCATTGCAATAGGAAAAATTTGCGAACTGCTGTCAATGTCTCGTCAATCTCTTCCTCTGTAATCGCCGCGGAAACAAACATCGCCTCAAACTGTGAGGGCGCAAGGTAGATGCCTTCCCGCAGCATATGGGAAAAGTACCGGGCGAAGGCTTCCGTGTCCGAGGTCTTGGCGGATGCATAGTCATGTACCGGCTGCTTTGTGAAGAACAGACAGCCAAGGGAGCCTATGTGATTCAGCTGATAGGGGCTGTCTGCTTCTTTCAGGATTTCTTCCATTCCGGCAAATAAGAGGCCGGACTTTCTGTGAAGCTCCTCGTAAAAGCCGGGGGTGTCTCTAAGCAGACGTATCTGGGCCAGGCCGGCTGCCATAGCTACCGGATTGCCGCTTAGGGTTCCCGCCTGGTAGACAGGACCTGCCGGCGCTATCATCTCCATAACTTCTTTACGCCCGCCGTAGGCGCCTACCGGCATTCCGCCGCCGATGATCTTGCCGAAGGTGGTGAGATCCGGTTCTATATTGTAATAGCCCTGTGCACCGGAGAGACTCAGACGAAATCCGGTTATTACCTCGTCGAATATCAGGAGGCTTCCCTGTTCCGTACAGATGCGGCGCAGGCCCTCCAAAAAGCCGGTTTCCGGAAGGACGACGCCCATGTTGGCGCCTACCGGTTCTACGATGACGGCGGCTATCTCGTTTTTGCAGGCGTCAAATAGCTTCTCAACGCTCTCCAAATCGTTGTAGACGGCCGTCAGGGTATCTGCAGTACAGCCGGAGGGAACGCCTGCACTGTCAGGTACGCCTGCTGTCATGACGCCGGAGCCGGCCTTGACCAGCATGGCGTCGGAATGTCCGTGATAGCAGCCGGCGAATTTTACGATCTTACTTCTCCCTGTGTAGCCTCTGGCTGCCCGGACTGCGCTCATTACGGCTTCGGTTCCGGAGTTTACCATGCGTACCATTTCGACGGAAGGCACGATGCTGCAGATCAGATCGGCCATCTCCACCTCTGCCTCGGTAGCTGCGCCGAAGCTTAAGCCTTTTTTACATGCCTGCTCTACGGCGTCCAGAACTGCCGGATGGCTGTGGCCAAGAATCATAGGCCCCCAGGAGCCTACATAGTCAAGGTAGGTCCTTCCGTCCGCATCGGTCAGATGGGAACCCTGTGCGCCGGCGATAAACCGGGGGGTCTCTCCTACGGAGCCAAAGGCCCGAACCGGGGAATTGACGCCGCCGGGGATGTGCTTTACCGCACGCTCAAAAAGCTTTTCTGATTTTGTCATTATCCGATTCTCCCCTCGTCCATAAATTCTGCGATTTCCGGTGCAAAATAGGTCAGATACAGATCCACGCCCGCCCGGTAAGCGCTTGCGGCTGTCTCGCAGATGATTGCGGCCTCGTCTATATAGCCTAAGGAGGCGGCCGCTTTTATCATGGCGTATTCTCCGCTTACGCTGTAGGCGGCTACGGGCAGATGTATCTCGTCTTTTACCTTGGCAAGAATGTCAAGATAGCTCATGGCCGGCTTTACCATAATGATATCGGCGCCCTCTTCTACGTCCAGGAGCGCTTCTTTCACGGCCTCACGGCTGTTGTGGTAGTCCATCTGATAGGATTTGCGGTCGCCGAAGGCCGGGGCGCTGCCCGCCGCATCCCGGAAAGGACCGTAGAAGGCGGAGGCGTATTTTACGGCGTAGGACATAATGGGGGTTTCCGCATATCCGTTTGCGTCCAGTATGGTACGGATGGCTCCCACGCGGCCGTCCATCATATCAGAGGGCGCTACCATGTCCGCGCCGGCCTGTACCTGGGAAAGCGCGATTTTTGCCAGATAATCCAGGGTTTTGTCGTTGTCTACATACTCGCCATTTAAAATGCCGCAGTGACCATGGGAGGTGTACTCGCACATGCATACATCACCGATGCAGTAGAGATCCGGGAACTGCTTTTTTGCTTCCCTGAAGGCCCTCTGTATGATGCCGTCATCTGCGAAAGCGCCGCTGCCGCAGGCATCCTTGTGCTCCGGGATCCCGAAAAGCATAACGCTTCCCACGCCTGCTTTTTGAAGCTTTTCCAGAGCATAGGGCATCCGGTCGATGCTGTAGCGGTACTGGCCCGGCATGGTGGGGATCTCTTCTTCTATCCCGGCGCCTTCTTTAATAAACATGGGGTAGATGAGAGAGCTTTTGTCCATGCGGGTTTCCCGGACCATTTTTCGTAAGCCTGCGCCGGTGCGCAGGCGGCGGGGCCTTTTGTTCATTTCCATATTTGAAAAACCTCTTTTCCTTGTCTTTCTTTGAGCTTACGGCACATCCAAAATACCGGTATGTCGAAGGAATCCTATTTTATTTTGATGTGTCCGGCTTTTTTGCAACACGGAAGGCGCCCGCAGGCGCTTCCTTAATCTGCTAAGAGTATACCACATGTGCCTGGGTGGGTGCAATGAGACTTTTTTGAAGTTTGTACGTAACAGACAGGCCGGGGAGATTTCACCCGACCTGTCTGTTTGTAAATCAAAAGCAGACTTATCATATTAAAATTTCAGCTCACACTCCTCAGGTGTCAGCCCATAATATCCCATAACCGCATCCTGAACCCTCCAATCGTCAAACTGCCAATGCGTCGGAAGCTCCCCATGAATATTCCGATAATATTCCTTCATCCCCCTCACCTGCGCCATAATAGCTATCAGTTCATGGTACTCCCGATTCGAATCCACACGATTGTCAAAAACGGTCCATTCCCCGTTTCCTTCTATATCCCCCCGATAGACTGCCAAATCCGTATCCGGTATTAATACCTTGGGAATCAGCTTTTCATTTCGTTCCGACAAGATCATATGCTCCAGATAATTGTCCTGGGCGCCATGCTGAATCGGACTTTTTTCATCGGGTGAGAACCGAGGAACATAAGTCTGTCCGCTTACATACCACCCCATGCTTCCAAGGCTGAGAAGCTGTAAATACAAAGCCTCCTCCACCGAATCCGCCTTAATATGACTTAACCTCTCTTCTTTAAGGATCTGAATTTCATGCAAATCGTAATCACCGGTAACAAAATTACCTGCGCACGACAGCGGCTTATCCTCTTCCGCCAAAATTTCGCTGATACATTGAACCAAAGCCTCCGTTGTATCAAACAACGCATACACAGCGCCATTTTTATTGGGAACCTTTTTCTCAAATTGCTCACCGGCCTGCCCTGCCTGGGACAGATAAACGCCCGTTACCTGTCCCCTGTCATTCCGGTATCCCACCAGACCGCAGAGAAATTTTCTCGCCGTCCGCAAAGGCTCCCTTAGTACCAGACTTTTGTCGGCATCTGCAAGAGACAATGCCGGAAAATCATCGGCCAGCCCCATTTCCGCCGGTTTAATGCTTTTATCCAAAATAGTGTGCGGCTTTGCCGCCGCGCCGTGGTCCAGTTTTTCAAGCGTATATACCTCGGCAGCCCGGAATGTTACCACCATATTGTACTCATTCATTACCTGCTCCAAGCCCCTTCGATGCTTTCCGGATATAAACCGCTTTTCCACTTCTTTCACTGCCTCACTGCCCGTATATCTCATCTCTCACCTTCTCCTTTTTCACGTCTGTTTTCCCGCAGGGTCCTGTTGTAATCCTCAATCATTTCCTTGAACTTTGATACAAATCCGATAATCGACATATCCGTATCCGTAGTGCTGTTGATATGGATACTCTTATCCGCCGGTGTCTCCTGCATATAATATCCCAGAATCTGAGGCGCCGTAAAGCGCACCGTTACGCTGTTGGCATTGGAATTTGCAGTTGCGGCTGACTGACCGGAGCTTGAAGCGGAAGAGCTGTTTCCGCTGAAAATCAGAAATCCTCCCCCCTGTGAAGCGTGGTCCTCAATGCTTTTTGCAAAGGAAGCCGACATGGTTGTCTGCGATACAAAGCGGATGGAAACATCCTTGGCAATGACAAAAGCCACCGGATAAGTTGGGAAGATACACTCATTCATCTCTGCAAAACGCTTCTTAATCTCCTCGGGATTGCCGCTTGTAAAGCTGGTATCGTTGTCTGCCGAAATCTTGCTGCTTGAAAAGTTATACATATTGTTGGTCAGAAGAAATACGCCCGGATTGAACCATTCCCGTTCAATCTGCACCTTGGCAAGATTCATCCCGATCTGAATCTCATGCTGCTTATTGTGGGCCTCGCACCACTTCAAAGCCGCATCGGTTCCCTTTCCGGCCGCTTCTGTCACGGCCGCCTGTTTCTCAAAGCATACTCCGGCGCTTTTTGTAACAGCTCCGATAAGCTTGCTGATCTTTTCAATCTTGGTATCCTCGCTGTCATTTGGATCGGATTTTACAAGACGGCTGGCTTCCTCGCTGGAGGGCGCTTCCAGTGTTCCGTCGGATTTTTTACTGCACAGCGAGAGGATTCCTTTGACTGCGTCTGCGGTTGCATTGACATTCACATTGACGCAATCCGCCATTAACTTCCGAAAAGAAGCCTCCGCCTCCTCATAGGCCCTGTTCCATAAAGCTACCTCCGCATCGTCCGGTATGGTGGAGGTGAGCTTTGAAATGTTCATCATCAGGTTGCTCCGCCTCGGCCACAAGACCGTACCACTCCAGGTAAGCGTCTCTGCGCTCATTCGGATCGATGATCGTCCTCTTCAATTCTGTCTTTTTATCCACCTGCTTCTGGTTCCAGGCCGCTTTTGCCGACACATACTCACTGTACAGCCGGTAGAACACCTGCTCTAAGGTCATGGAATCCTCCACGCCATTTCCGAAATCATACTGGTAAGGCGTCATAAGAACCTCCCGCAGCCTTACCTTCATCTCAAAGAGATCCCGGTTGAGCTTGGGAGAAAGCATGTTCAGGGCGGTCCGGTATTGGTTCTGAAGCTGTCTTCCATTGTCGGAGGCTGTCATAAAGCAGGCGTCAAATAATTTATTCACAAGCTTGGATTCATTTGCCTTCACATGGGCCGGCTTCTCGCCGCTGACATCATACTGATAATCGGCCGCCTCGATAAGCGTACCCGGCAAAGTCATGCAGAAGTACTGATTGGGGTTATCGCCGCCGATGGCGTCCGTAATCTTTTCATAAAGCGTATCTAAAAAGCTTCCGCCGCCTCCCCCGCCGCCTGCGGGATTGTCCGCGCCCTTTGGCGCCTCCGGCACGCTTTTGGAGGCTTCTCCTTTCGGAGCAGGTGTCTGGGGTTCATTTGTGTTTTTTGCAGTCTCTTTCTTCTCTGGCATCGTGTACCTCCCTTCATGGGGCTGTGTTTTTAAGTATCTTTTGTGCTGTGAAATTCTTTCGCGGGAAAATCCTTCAAGGCTTTCTTTCCTATGCGGATTTCTTTACGGACTTCTTTGCAGATTTCTTTGTAGATTTCTTTGAGAATTTTCCCCGGATATGGTTCCATTTTAGCGCGAACATGCATACTCGATAACTTGCATAGCTGTAAGCGGCTGCGGATTTTTTATTTTACTGTCTCTTTCAGATATGTAAGTTACTTATTATAAGAAATAATCTTTTGATGGAATGAGGGAAACTAAGAGATTTATATGGATTCCAAATATCCTTCATCGTGTACGGATTATTTGCAAACACATATATTTATAGCTGAAAATTGATTTCAAAAAGGTACACAAGGAGGGATATTACAAAGTTGAAACAGGAGGTACTTACAAATGATAGTGTTTGATCCATTTTGGCAGCTCTTAAAGGAACGGAATATCACTACTTATGATTTAGAATATAAATACGGTCTCAATCCGGCCGATACAAGCAGGTTAAAGCATAATCACAATTATACGCTTAAGTCCATCAACAAGTTTTGTGAGCTGTTTTCCTGTCAGCCCGGGGAAATTCTTTTTTATCGCTCTTCAAATATTCTGATTCCGCCGGAAGGTTTGCAAATGAAAGGATAAAACTATCTGTTCTCCTGAGCTGCGAATTGTGGTACAATAACATTCATCAGCACAGGGAGGATAATGTTTATGAAAAACAAATTAATACTGTATATCGCAATGTCTTTGGACGGATATATTGCGGAAAAAGACGGCAGTATCGGCTTTTTAGATGAAACCCCAGGTCCTTCGCCTGACCTTGGATATGAAACCTTCTACCGCTCCTTGCAGGCAATTATACTGGGAGGAAAAACTTACCGCCAAATAAAAAATGAGCTTTCGCCGGATAAATGGCCCTACGAAGGAATGCCCTGTTATGTATGCACACGCCGGCAATCTCAATATGACACGAATGTCCAATTCACATCTTTACCGCCGGGGCAGCAGGTATTGGATCTTATTTCGAAAGAACACTCAGGAAATATCTGGCTTATGGGCGGAGGAGAAATCATTCGCTGCTTTATGCGTGAAAATTTAATTGATAAATATTATATTTACGTTATGCCAACTGTTCTTGGAAACGGAATCCCCCTTTTCCCCCCGGAGTTCCCGAAAACCAATCTTAAATTGGAAAGCTGCAGAAACATCGGGGAGATTGTTGAGTTGATTTACCAAAAAGGCATTTCCGCAGAGTGACGCAGCACTCCTGCAATTACATGCATATTTTTTCAATAATTGCCTTTGCCTCATCCTTCCCAAGCACCTTGCCGCAGGACACTACTTTTCCATCCACAACCAGAGCCGGGGTAGTCATTATCCCATAGGCTGCAATCTGTGCAAAGTCCGTCACATGGTCAATGAATGTATCCATTCCCAGCTCCGTCAAAGCCGCCCGGACAGCGTCCTCCAAAGCATTGCATTTGGCGCAGCCGCTTCCCAGCACTTTGACCCTGGCGTCAGTCTTTGCGGCTTCTGCCTGCTCCATCCTTTCCGGGGTGCAGCTTCCGCCGCAGCAGCAGGATTTTGTTTCTTCCTTTTTTTTGCTAAACAGTCTCATAAATCATTCCTCCTATTTTAAGTCGCTGCGCGACAGCACTAAAGGGTAAAGTCGCTTCGACACACTTGTGATGAGAGAAACTTTCATTCGAAAGGGCGCTCATAAAAGTTCCTCTCGTGTGTCTTTGCGACTTTACCGTCCGGCAAAAAATTTATCTAAATCGCTTGACATTTCTTAGCTGGACTAAAATTTAAATCAGTAAAAATTGAAGCATATTGAACAGGCAGCCGACCAGGATAATGCCGATGGTGCAGACGCCGATAAACAATGCAAGCAGTTTCGGCTTTACCGCTTTGCGGAGCATAATCAAGGACGGCAGGCTTAACGTGGTAACCGCCATCATAAAAGACAGGATTGTGCCAAGCTGTGCGCCCTTGTATAGCAAGACCTCCGCCACAGGGATCGTGCCGAAAATATCAGCATACATGGGAATGCCTGCCAGCGCAGCAAGGATAACGCCGAACGGATTGCTGCCGCCCAATACGGCCTCAATCCAGCTTTCCGGAATCCAGTTGTGGATGACCGCGCCGATACCCACGCCAATCAAAATATACGGGAACACCCTCTTGAAGGTAAAAGCGACCTGTTCTTTCGCAAACCGAACCCGCTCCCGCTTTGTGAGTGCAGGGGATTCAATATCCACACCGCCGGCCCTGCGGATAAATTCCTCCACATACGGCTCCATGTGCAATTTCTCAATGACAGTACCGCCTGCCACGGCGATCGCCAGCCCCACCGCCACATAAACGACGGCGACTTTTACACCGAAAATGCTCACCAGAAGTACAAGACTGCCCAAGTCTACCATTGGGGACGAAATCAGGAAAGAAAATGTAACCCCAAGCGGCAATCCCGCACCGGTAAAACCGATAAACAGAGGGATAGACGAACAGGAGCAAAAAGGCGTCACCGTGCCTAACAGAGCGGATATAATATTCGCACTGATACCATGAAAACGGCCCAATATCCGTTTGCTCCGCTCCGGTGGAAAATAGCTTTGAATGTAGGAAATAATAAAAATCAGGAAACACAGCAGCAGGGTAATCTTCATTACATCATAGAGAAAAAACCGGACGCTCCCTCCTACGCGCTCTTCCACATCCAGCCCAAGCATAATAAGACCCCTGCCAATCAATTCGTTCAGCCACTTCATGCCTAAAATCTGCTCTTGAATAAAATTCCATATGCTCATAGAGAACCCTCACTTTCTATCTGCCGCACAACACATCAACTTTTTTTGATGTTTTAAGGATAGATAAACGCCACCTCACTGGGATGGCGTTTATCTGTCACATGAAAGACATCCGCTCTCTTGGTCTCCGTCCGGCGTGGTAACAGCCAGCAGCCGCTTTACGGCTTCATCCCTGCCGGCCTTATTCAGACGATAATGCGTCCATTTGCCTTCCTGACGGCTCACAACAAGCCCGGAGTCGCACAAAATCTTCATGTGATAGGACAGGCCGGACTGCGTCAGGTCCATCGGCTCTTGCAGAACACAGGCACATTTTTCTCCGCTTCGCAGTTGTTCCAGAATGGCAAGACGCTTGGGGTCACACAGAGCCTTAAAGACTTTCGCATCTTCTTGATGAGTTCCCATGCACGCTTCCTCACATCAATTTTTTTTGATACAAATTAGTATATGCGGGAATTGTCCGTTTGTCAATAGTACTTCGCGAAGTTTTCTTCTCCCGGTTTCTCCTCTCCTATTTCAGCCGCCGCGCGGCGGCGCTGAAGGGTAAAGTATCTTTTATAAACTCATGGCATTTCTTAGCCGGACTATATCTAAAACGCTTTCTTCAAAGCCTTATGTTTTTACATTTGGCCGTATTGAACTGCTGCCTGGACAAGCCCCTTAAAAAGCGGATGCGCCCGGTTGGGTCTTGATTTCAGTTCCGGATGTCCCTGGGTTCCGATAAAGTAGGGATGCTCTTTTAGTTCCACCATTTCTACAATTCGGCCGTCCGGGGACAGGCCCGACAAAAGCATTCCCTGCTCCGTAAGGCGTTCGCGGTATGCGTTGTTTACTTCATACCGATGGCGGTGGCGTTCGCTGATTTCCTGTTTTTTATAAAGACGCTCTGCCAGGCTTCCTTTCTCCAGCACGCAAGGGTAAGCTCCCAGGCGAAGGGTGCCTCCCAGATCTGCCGTGCTGTCCTGGTCCGGCATCAGGGTGATAACCGGATGCTGTGTGTTGGGATTCAGCTCTATGCTGTTGGCATCCGGGTATCCCAGCACATGGCGGGCATATTCTACAATGGCCATCTGCATACCCAGACAGATGCCAAGGAAGGGAATCTTCTGTTCTCTTGCATATTGGATGGCTGTGATCTTTCCTTCCGTGCCGCGTGTGCCAAAGCCTCCGGGGACAAGGATACCGTGGACGCCCCGAAGCTGCTCGGATACATTTTCCGCTGTCAGCTCTTCGGAATCAATCCATCGAAGCTTTACATCCGTACACGCTGCGATTCCGCCGTGCTTGAGAGCCTCCGCCACGCTTAGGTAGGCGTCGCGGAGCTGAATGTATTTTCCGACTATGGCAATTTCTGTCCGGTATCTGGGATTGCGCAGATTGTGTACCATTGTCTTCCAGTCTGTCAGATCCGGCTTTGGGCAGGGGAGCTTTAGAGATTCACAGACAACCCCTGCAAGATGCTCCTTCTCCATCGCTAAGGGGGCTTCGTAGAGATATTCTACGTCTATATTCTGGAGTACATGCTCTTTGGGTACATTGCAAAAAAGGGCTATTTTGGCTTTCAGCTCCTCGGGAATCGGCCGTTCGCTTCGGCATACCAGGATATCCGGCCTAAGTCCCATTGACTGCAGCTCCTTAACGCTCTGCTGGGTGGGCTTGCTTTTCAGCTCTCCCGATGCTTTCAGGTAGGGAATCAGGGTTACATGAATCAATATGGCGTTTTCATGGCCGATGTCATGCCGGAACTGACGGATGGCTTCCAAAAAGGGCTGGCTTTCGATGTCTCCCACCGTGCCGCCCACCTCTATGATGGCAATCCGCGTCCCAGTTCCCTCTTCCCCGCGGTAGAAACGGCTTTTGATCTCGTTGGTGATATGGGGAATCACCTGGACGGTTCCTCCGCCGTAATCGCCCCGGCGTTCTTTGTGAAGAACGGACCAGTATATTTTTCCGGTGGTTACATTGGAATTTTGATCCAGACATTCGTCGATAAACCGCTCGTAATGCCCCAGGTCAAGATCTGTTTCCGTGCCGTCGTCGGTTACAAAGACCTCTCCGTGCTGTATGGGATTCATAGTTCCCGGGTCTACGTTGATGTAGGGGTCGAATTTCTGCATAGTCACCCGGTAGCCTCTGGCTTTTAAGAGCCTTCCCAGTGAAGCCGCGGTAATTCCCTTTCCAAGTCCCGAAACCACGCCGCCGGTAACAAAAACGTATTTTACTGCCATTTTCCTTATCCCTCCCGCATTTAAAGTAAGTAAAAACTTCTCTTATCTGCACAAAAAGAAGGAGTCGGAAACCTATGATTGGTTCCTGACTCCTTTGTCAGTGCTTTTATTTATCGCTCTATTATGTACCCATTGCTTGTATTTGTCAACCTATTTTTTATTGCTTTCACTATCCTTCACTAGCACATCTGGCTTTCACTAACAACATCATAGGCCGGCGCAATTCATCCTTCATTCCTGGAATATACATCATTTCTTCGGATGGCTCCGCCTCCTCCACAGCTTCAAGCTCAAAGCCGTTGTTCAGCAATCCCATTAGTATCTGTGTGAGCGTGTGATGCTGCTTTACTACTTCACACCCCAAAAAATGTGTACTCCGCTCTCCTGAAATAAAATAATGATCAACCGGCCAATATTGAGGCGTTCCGTCCTCCGCGTAAACCCAGTCCTGTCCAACCCCTGCGGTAAAAACCGGATGTTCCATGTTAAAAATAAATGTTCCGCCCGGTTTCAGTGTTGTACATACTCTTTGAAATACATTCTCAATATCTTCAATGTAATGCAGCGCCAGATTGGAGATAACGCAATCCCACATATTTTTCGGATACTCATATTCCTCTATGCCGCAGACGCGATACTCAATTTTCTCTCCCGCATTCCGCTTTTTTGCCTCTTCAATCATTTTCTCACTTAAGTCAAGCCCCAATACCCGTACCGCCCCTTGCTCTGCCGCAAAGGTACAATGCCAGCCATATCCGCAGCCTAAATCCAGAACATTTTTCCCTTGAAGCGGGGGAAAGAGAGGCTTGAACTGATGCCATTCTCCGGCGGCCTTAAGCCCTTCTCTGCTACGGGACATTTTTGCATATTCCTGAAAAAAATTTTCATTATCGTATTCATTTTTCATTGTTAAAGGTCCTCTTATACTATGCTTTCCCTATTCCAATATCCGCACATTCTCATTTGCATCCACGCCTTTGCTGACAGGATTCATGCGGATGTCCAGATATTGAAGCTTCTCCAGCTGATTCAGCGCGGACAAATCGGTCACATAGTTGTCCTGAATCCCCAGATGTGTGAGATTTTTCAGGGCTGTGACAAACTGAATGTCCGTCAGCTGATTGCCATCCAGATACAGCACTTCAAGACCCGGATAGTTCATAAGGAACTCCTTGTGCTCGTCAAAGGAAACATCATCAAACCAGGCGTCTGTCATACCTGCATAAGATTCCACATAAAAGTTTTCTTCCAGATATACATTTTTCATTTCCAGATGCTTTAAGGACGGATTCTCCGAAAGCTTTTTGAAATCAATCTCGAAGGTGCCTTCATTCAAAATCAGAGTTTCCAGCCCGGGATGGTTAAAGGCATTGGAAATATCACCGAAGATCTCGATTCCCCTGTCAAAAGCTCCCCAGATCTCATCTCGATCAAGCCCGTAAAAATCCAGGTGTTTCAGATTTGTCATCCCATCTATAAAGCTTACCTCCCGAAGAGGACCGGATGAAGACCAGACCGAATAACAGGTTAGCCGTTCCAGCCCCGAGAGAGTGGACAAGCTGCCAATCCCATCGAGATTACAGCCATGAACGGACAGATCCTTTAGCTGGCTCATATTCATAAGAGAGCTTAAGGACATAAAACCGCAGATGTCTAATCGCTCCAAGGATGTAAGCCCGGAGAGATCCGGGTCCTTTGCGGAGGTATTTTTATTGATGGTAAGCTCCTTAAGACCTGTCAGCTGTCCCACCGGACCATAATCCTCAACGGAACCATTATCTTCCAATTCCAAAACGGACAGCGCGGAAAGCTCTGCTAACGGCTCCAGACTGAGAACATCTGTTTTTGCCAGGGACAGATATTCCAGATCTTTAAGGGAACGCAGGAATCCCAGATCCCGTATGCCCTCCGACTCGATCTGCAATGCGGTAAGCTCCGACATAGAGGCAAAGGCCGTATAATCGGTCAGGGAGCCTTCCCCATCCTTTTCTTCGATCTCCACCGCCTTTAAATGCGCCAAGGGCACAAGCTCTCTGAAATCGGGAGCAAAAATATTTCTGACGGAAAGGATTTCCAGATTTTCAAATGCGGAAACGCCTGCAAGACTATCCGGAGAATCTACCTCCAGCTCAATCAACTGCTCCGGGAAAGGAAGCAGCTCTTCTATCTCTGAAAAATCCATCTTATAAACGGACAATCCTTTCAGCTCTTTTAAATCACAAAGCGCATCCGCGTCCGGATCCTGCTCTCTGAGATCTGCTTTGATAAGCCCTGTCAGGCTGGAAAAATCACTGTTTTCCCAAGGCATCCAAGTAAAACGCAGGGTTTCCGTCTCAAAGGCATCTTGGTAGGGATCGCCAAAGCCGTATTCTATAACGGATTCTTCCGAATCGCTGCGGATGCTGAGGTAAGTGATTGTCTTAAGCTCTTCCTCTGTCACAAGCTCCGCATCCTTTTGGAAAACCGCCTCTACAAAAGCCGTATAAAGGGAACTATGTACTTCGCTATCACGCTCTTCCGTTTCCGGCTGGGTTTCATATCCATAATCATAGGAATAAGCCGGAAGATCCGGTTTTGAACTGCTGTTTTTGGAGGAACCGCCGCTTATCAAGCCCCAAACCATACTGCCCACTAAAAATGCAATCCCGGAAAGCACAATTCTCGGCCAAATCTGCTTATCCGTATTACCGGCTGAAGGATTGGAATGAATTTGAACGTTTACTGTTTTTTCCGGCTCCGGGTCCATCTGGTACTGACTGCCGCAGTATTCGCAGATCATAGTTTTCGGATGATCCTTCTGTGGTTTCATATGTCCTCCGCAGGCCGGACATTTCAGATCAATGATTTTCAATTCCTTTCGCTCCTCCTCCAGTTTCGCAGCAGCTCTCATCGTATACTTGTTTAAATCAATTTCCTCACTTTTAGAGCTGTTGCCGCCGCATTAACAAAGGCCGCCTAACCAAGACAGCCTCTGCTTCATTTCTTATGCTTGCATTTTGAACCTAAGCAGCTATTCCCATTCATAAGTCCCAATCACATCATTCTATGATAAGTCTCTTACGCCGGCAATTTTTCTTAATCTCTTGCCAGGGTAAACTGCTCCACCAACTGCTTTAAGCCCACAGCCTCGGCAGAAAGCTCCTCGCTTGCCGCCGCGCTCTCCTCTGCGGTAGCGCTGTTGCTCTGAACCACGCCGGAGATCTGGGTAATTCCCTCCGTTACCTGGGCAACCGCCTCAGACTGCTCGCCGGATACGGCCGCAATCTTGTCAATGGAGCTGATCACGGACTGCATACTGCTGACAACATGAACCAATGTCTCCGCCGTATGCTTTGCAATCTCTGTTCCGGTCCGCACAGCCTCCGTAGAGTTTTCAATAAGGGCCGCCGTACTTTGAGATGCTTCCGCAGATTTACTTGCCAGATTGCGCACCTCATCCGCTACAACGGCAAAGCCCTTGCCCGCCGTGCCGGCTCTTGCCGCCTCCACAGCCGCGTTCAGCGCCAGGATATTTGTCTGGAAAGCAATATCTTCAATGGCCTTGATAATCTTGCCGATCTCGCTGGAGCTGTTCTGAATCTTATCCATAGCCTCCATCAGCTCCTGCATCTGACGATTGCACACGGAGATCTCCTCGCCGGCCTGGTGTGTCTGCCCTCTGGCATCCTGTGCGCCGCCCGCCGTATCCTTGGCCTGATTGGAAATCTCGTTGATCCGGGCCGCAAGCTGCTCCACGGAGCTTGCCTGTTCCACCGAACCCTGGCTGAGATTCTGGGCGCTCATGGACACCTGCTCACTGACCTCGGAAACCTGATCCGCGGAACGGTTGATCTGAAGCATGGTATCGCTCAGCTTTACCTTGAGATTGCGCATGGACAGCAAGATATTCTGAAATTCTCCAACATAGGCTTCCTGATGCCGGGAACGGATATCCAGATTTTGATTGGCCATCTCGTTCAGCAGATAACCAATGTCCTTGATAATGGTGCTTAAGCCCCCCACCAGCTCCGCCGTGGATTTGGCAAGCATACCGGTCTCGTCCCTGTTGGCAACGGTTGGAACGGGAGATTCCAAATCTCCCTCTACCAAAAGCTTCATCCGGTCTGCGCAGGCTTTCATTGGTATACTGATATTATTAGCAAGCTTCAAAGCTACTATGATCGATACCAGGATGGACGCTATGATCGCCGCGATATTAATTGCAATTCCGGTATAGGTTGTGGCCAGATAATCGGACTGAGGCGCCGTGATTGCGATGCTCCATCCGTCCGTACCCGCTACGGGAGCATAGGCTACAAACATATTGCCCTCGGCACTTTTGTAACTTCCAAAACCATTTTCCCCCTGACGCATGGCTTCATGGATTGCCGCAAGCTCTTTTAAAGAGGAATCGCTCTGTGCTTCGTTCTCAATATTCTGAGACATAACCGTTTCCAACGTGGTATCTGCAATTGTGTCGCCGGATTTGTTGATCATATAAGCCCTGCTATTTTCACTCACCCGAATCGAGGACACAATATCATTCAAAAAAGTCTCATGAGGAACAAAGTAGACAACTCCCCCTACCGTAGTCCCCTGAATCCCTCCGTAATAAAGAGGAGCCGCAACCATGATGGACAATTCGCCCGTAACCTTGCTGACAAGAGGTTCCGACACATAGACATTGCCCTGCATGGCCTGCTGAACGTATTCCCTATCGGAATAGTCCTTTCCGTCAAAGATGCTGGTTCCATCCTCACTGATAATATTGCCGCGCTGAAAATTGTGCATACTTACACGCTCATCAATGATGGAACGCTTCTCCTCCACACCTATGGTCTGGCTGGAAAGCTGTGAAATGCAGCCTGTATCCGCAGCTACATTTTTATATGCCATTAACTCCTGCTCCACACGTTCCGCTGCCAAAGTTGCACTTTCACGCATCATCTGATCCACCGTGGAAATGGTGCTGGTGTAGTTGAGTGAGATACTGACGGCTCCTACAAAACACTGAGCTGCAAGAACGGTCATCATCAGACAAATGGTGATTTTTTTTCGTATGCTTTTCATCTTCTATGTACCCCCCGGTTTTAGCTGAAAATCACTGTTCAGCCGTAGTTTCTATATCATATTATAGGGAGGGGAGGTATTGTTGTCAACCTTAGATAAGAGGTTTTTCCATTAATTATGATTAATTATGAAACTATTTTCTTCCTTACAAAAAACAGAACTGCCCGTGTACCATCCGTCTGGTAACAGCTTTGATTACCAAACGGACAGTCACGAGCAGTTCTCTGCCGCTTTGTCATTTTACAGCCTTTGAAAAATTCAAGGATTCTGTTGAGATTTCCCGCACGTAAAGCCTTACATCAGCCCGGGAAACAGCATGGGAACATACAGGATCAGGAAGAATACCGCAATCAGTCCCAACAGGTAAGGAACTACGGACTTCGAGATCCTCTCTATGGGCAGTCCCGTAATGCCCGAAGCCACAAACAGGTTAATGGCCACCGGCGGCGTAATCATGCCGATAGCAATACCTACCACAAATACAATGCCGAAATGCACCAGACTGATATTCATAGCCTTCACCAGAGGCAGAAATACCGGCGTCAGAATAATGATGGCGGAGGAGGTTTCCATAAACACACCGGCAATCAGGATAATGACGGCAATCAGGAACATAATAATATAGGGATTGGAGGACACGCTCAATACGGAGTTTGCAATCGCCTCGGGAATCTTCCAGTTGGCCAGCACCCATCCAAAGGGTCCGCTGCAGGCAATGATGATCATAATCACAGCCGAGGTCTTGGCGCTTCCCTTCATAATGGTAAACAGCTCCTTTGGCCCCATATCCCGATAAACAAATACGGACACCAGAATCGCGTAGATTACTGCCACATCCGCAGCCTCCGAAGGCGTAAAGTACCCGGAGAAAATACCGCCCAGAATAATCAGCGGCATAAGAATCCCCCAGATAGCCTTCAAAAAGGTCTTTCCCACATTTTTGAGGGAAAAGGCCGCTCCCTTGGGATAATTGTACTTCGCGGCCTCAAAAAGAGAAATTCCAATGAGAATTACTCCCATTAAGACGCCGGGAAGAAAGCCGTTTTTAAAGAGGGTATTTACACTCTCCTCCGCAATGACCGCATAGAGCACCATCGGTACGGAAGGAGGAATTACAACGCCGATCGTACCGGCCGCCGCAATGAGGGCCGCAGACCTTGCCTCTTCATATCCCCGCTTTTTCAGCTCGGGAATCAAGGTTGCACCCACAGCCGCGGTGGTAGCCGCGCCGGAACCGGAGATAGCCGCAAAGAACATGCCTGCCAATACGGATACGATGGACAATCCGCCCTTGATCATTCCAAGCAATGCCTCCGCAAATTCCACCAGAACCTTGGAAACCTTGCCCTTAGCCATCAGGTCTCCTGCAAAAATGAAAAAGGGAACCGCAATCAGGGAAAAGGAATCCGTGGCCGTAAACATACGCTGTACAATCATCAGAAGCGGCACCTCTCCCTTCACCATAACCGCTACGGAAGAGAGTGCAATGGAAAAGGCTACCGGAACCCCTAAAATAAGCAGAACAATAAATGCAATAAACAGTAACGCCGCCATTTTATGCTTCCTCCTTTCCCAGTAAATGCATCACACAGCCAAGCACCGCATCCAGCGCATGGAAAAACATAATGCCGCAGCCGATGGGAATACAGATATAAACATACCGCATAGGCAGACGCATTGCTGCCGAAAGCTGACTGCCCTGCTTTCCGAAATACCGTATCCCATAAAACACAATCAGGCCGAATAAGATCATGCAGAGCACATGGATCACAATCTGCAGAATATCCTTCGCCTTTCCCGGAAGCGCATCCTGAAGCACGGAAATGGAAATATGGCCGCTGTTCTTATACACACAGCCCGCACCAAACAGCGTGCTCCAGATCAGCAGATACCGCGTTGCCTCCTGGCTCCAGGCCAGAGCGGTAAAAAAGATACGGCAGACAATCTGCGCACCGGTAATGATTACCATAGCTCCCAGCATGGCCACAATGATAATCTCTGCGATCTTATCCAAAATATCACTGAGCTTATGAACTCCTCGAACAATCATCAAAATCAAACTCCCCCTTTTGCAGTTCGTTCTTGTCATGTAAGTTACACAGATTTAACCTGATTGCCTGATCATGGAATAAAAATCATCCACAATCAGACAATCCTATCATTTACTATATATGCCTCTGAAATTTTACTTACATACCTGCAATGACTTCCTGGATTCTTGATACATAATCCGCATACTGATCATACTGCTCGTAAACAGGCTGTACGGCCTCCTTGAAGGAATCCAGATCCGGATCTTCAATAACCTCCATGCCGTTATCCTTCATAGCCTGAAGCTGATCCGCCTCTTGCTCTGCCACCCATGCGCGCTCAAACTCCGCCGCTTCCTGAGCCGCATCCAGGAAAATCTGCTGTGTCTCGGCATCCAGAGAGTTAAAGAGATTCGCGCTCATTGTAATAATTGCGGTAGAATAGGAATGACGATCCAGTGTTGCATACTTCTGAGACTCCCACAGCTTATAAGAATAAATTACGTTGACGGGATTCTCCTGTCCGTCTACGGTGCCCTGCTGAAGAGCGGTCAGCGCATCGGCCCATGCCATCGGGTCCGCATTTACGCCCATTGCCTTAAAGCTTGCGGTGTAAACGTCATTTTCCATAACGCGGAGCTTCAATCCGTTCAAATCAGCAGCTGTCTGAATCGGCTTTACGTTGTTGGTCAGGTTACGGAATCCGCGCTCCGCATAAGCAAGGCCCTTAAGCCCGGAGGACTCCAATGTGTCGAGAAGCTCCCGGCCAATCTCTCCGTCCAGTACCGTATAAGCCTCCTCATTGCTTCCAAACAGATAAGGCATATCCAGAACGCCCATTGCATCTGAGAAGTTAATGAAGGGACCGCTGGTGACAATTGCCATGTCCAGGGTATCCATCTGCATACTCTCCAGCATATCTCTTTCTCCGCCCAGCGTACCGTTGGGGTAAATCTCAATCTTATACGCGCCGTTTGTTCTCTCTTCCACCAGCTCGGCAAACTTTTCCGCCGCTACCTGGAAGCTGTCCTGCTCATTTACCGTAGTTCCAAGCTGAAGTACGGTTGCATCCGGATTGGAAGCATCGGCATTTTCCGCTCCCGCATCCTCAGCCGCGCCGTTCTCCTCTGCGGCCGGCGCCTCCTGGGTCTGGCTGTCATCCTTGCCTCCGCCGCAGGCAGTCAGGCCGAACAGCATAGCTGCGGAGAGTGCCAGGGCTAAAAATTTCACACTTTTTTTCATAACGAATCTTCCTCCTTAAATTAGAATAAATTATATCAATGTCAGCTGCTGTCAATGGACAGCAGGAATGACCGCAGGGATATTAAAAAATTGCAAAAGAGCCTGTCTTCTATGTACCCGCGGGCATAAAAAAAGCTTTTATCTCCAAAGAGACAAAAGCCGTAAGCTTCTGCGGTACCACTCTTCTTGCTGTTATAAAACAGCCGCTCAATCTCATTGGCCGGCCGGCCATTTGTAAATGAGGGACAGGATAACGGTTGTCTGCCGTTTTGACCTACGCAAAACCCATATTTCTTCAGTCAAACTGTTCAAAGGGGATTTTCCCGAAAATCCAACTGCCGTGTCACACCAGCCCGCGGCTCTCTGTAAGTCTCGTAATCGGTACTCTTCCTTGTCAACACATTTTATACACCGAATATGCAATTTTTATTTATAATAAACCCATCTTTTTTATTTGTCAACAATTATTTTTGCAAAATATCCGTAAAATATCTGATGCAATAACGGTTCAATGGATACATAATAAAATCCGTTCTCCGATTTTTCCCATATTCTGTGTAAGTGAGCTGTCAAAACACAGGATATGGAAATGACGGAGAACGGATTTCGCTGCGGCCGCCTGAATTGCTGCATGTATAATCTTACTAAAATTTCTGCATAATTAGTAGGTTTATTCCCCACTGAAACTTTACACAATCATAAAGCACAAGAATTATTTCAGCCGGAATTTGCGTACCAGGTTGTTCATCAGCAAAGACTGGTCAGACAGCTCCCGCGAAGTAGCCGCGCTCTTCTCGGAGGTGGCCGAGGTATTCTGAACAACTGCGGAAATCTGGTCGATGCCTTCGGTAACCTGAGAGATAGCAGTTGTCTGGCTCTCCACAGCCTCCACTACGGCATTCATCTTGGTCGTCACATTTTCCGCTATGGAATTGGTCTTATCCAGAGATTCCGTCACCTTGCCCACTACCTGATCACCCTCCATCACTGCGGCGATGGAGCTTTCAATCAGCTCCTTCGTAGCCTTGGCCGCCTCATCCGACTTGGAAGCCAGGTTACGCACTTCATCGGACACCACCGCAAATCCTTTGCCGGCGGTGCCTGCCCGGGCTGCCTCCACAGCGGCATTCAGCGCCAAAATATTTGTCTGGAAGGCAATATTTTCAATTGTGTCAATAATCTTGCTGATTTCCGTAGAGGAGTTTGAAATCTTCTCCATAGCAGTATTCAGCTCTTTTACATAATCCACGCTGATGCCAAGCTGCGCTCCTGCCTGGTTTACAAATATTCCGGCTTCCTCCGCCGCTTTTGCTGTCTGCTTTGCATTTTCCGCAATGCTCATCACTGTCGCCGAAAGCTCCCGAACTGCGCCGGCCTGCTCCGTAGCGCCCTGACTTAAGGATTGTGCCCCGTTTGACACCTCGCCGGCGCTGTCCGCCACCGTCCCGGCTGACTGGCTGATTTGGAAAAGTGTATCCTTTAATGAGCTGTGAATTGCCTTAATGGACTTTTCAATTGCAACAAAATCTCCCCAGTATGTACGCGTAATATTCTCCCGGAAATCTCCCTGCCCCATTTTACCCAAATGGTGGGACACATCCTGCACCATATCGTTCAGACGGCCTACGGTCTCCCCCAGGGCCTTTGCCAGCTCAGCAGTCTCATCCTTTGACTTTACCACAGGCATGGGCGTCTGCAAATCACCGTCCGCCAGTTTCTCCAGACGGGTAATACAGGCCGCAATGGGGCCGGAAATGGATCTTCCCACCTTGACCGCTACCGGGAAGGTGGCGATCACAACCAGAATAACCACCAGAAGTGTAAGCATAATGCTTCTGTCCAATGTGGATTTAAATTCCCGCTGACTGGTCTCAATGGCAATGCTCCATTCCTGATTCCCGCCGATAGGCGCATAGCCCACAAGCTTATTATCTCCGTAGAAATTATAAGAGCCGAAGCCGGTTTCTCCCTGAATCATCCTCTGATTGACGGCAGCCACATCCGCCACGCCGGAATCCGTCTTAGCTGCCTCAATCATATTCGATCCTTCCTCCACGAGAGACCGCTCTCTGTGGCCGATGACATTTCCCTTTTTGTCCAGTATATAGGCCACTCCGTCGCTGCCCATAGACAGATTCACGACAATATCCGACAGAAAATCAGCGTCAATGCCGCCATATACCACGCCTTCAAATTGTCCGTCGATCATAATCGGAACCTCAAGCAGAAAAATCAGCTGCTGTCCGTCATTCATAATATCGGAAATATAAGGCTCCCCGGTTGCCTTGCACTGTTGAAAATAATCCTCTCCGGCATAGTTGTAGCCTGTGGAGGAAAAGCCGTCCGCATCTATCTTGCCCGTATAAAGAAAACCATTGCGGCTTGCTATCTCATCACGAACGGGAACCAACTCCGGAGCGGTAGGCTCAGATTCCCGGAATATATCGGAGGCTGCCGCCTCCTGCAAAGCCGTCCAGTAGTTATTCATACGCCACTCTACCGCGTCCGCCGCCATCTGTGTGGCGGGACCGAGAGTCTTTGTCATAGTATCGTCAATTCCGCTGGCATTTAAAAGTGCTGTGATTACTCCGATCAAGACAAATCCAACCAATACCACCGAAAGCATACTAATTTGAATTTTTGATTTGATCGACTTCATTTCTTAATCTTCCCCTTGTCTGATTTAATATTGAGAAGGAGTGTAAAAACTCCCAAAAGCAGGCTGTTTTTCCGTGCCTGCTTTTCTGTCTTATATTAACATAATACTGTAAAATATTCAATTTCATTTTAGCTTTTTTGATATTATCAAAAACATTGAAAAAGCCAATTTCAGTACAAGAGGAAATTTCACTATGAATTAAGAATATAGAATTACTTTTTCATTTTAACGGACATTTTTGAGAAAAATATCTCTTCATTTAGAAGATATTCCATGATATAATTATCCAAACATACTTTCGAACCAAAGAAAATTCATACTCTCTTTCACATTCAGCAATCCAAATAATTTTAAACAATTTTCTAATACTCTCTTTTCCGTGCATAAAAAGAGAGGCCGAAAGCACCCCGGATAAGTATAATCAATACAAAAAAGGAGTAAGGAAAATGGAATGGATAGAACGGCTAAATAAAACAATTATTTACATCGAAGAACATCTTACGGAAGAAATAAGCTATGAACAGCTTGCACACATCGCTTGCTGCTCCCCATACCACTATCAAAGAATGTTCGCATACATGGCAGGCATCCCGCTTTCGGAATATATCCGTCGGAGGCGCATGTCTTTAGCCGCCGTTGATTTGCAAAGCGGAGACGAAAAAATCATTGATATCAGCATGAAATATGGTTACTCCTCCCCCACCGCATTCAACAGAGCATTTCAAAGCGTGCATGGCATAGCTCCCTCTGCGGCGAAAAAAACGGGAACGCCTATAAAATCTTTTCCTCCCATCAGTTTCCAAATAACCATAAAAGGCGTAAAGGAATTAAATTACCGCATCGAAGAAAAAGCGGCCTTCCGCATCGTAGGCATATCTCACCCCTTAGACAAGGAAATAGAAAATAATTTCACAGCCGTACCGCTGATGTGGAAAAATGCAGCTATCAACGGCACCTTTGAAAAGCTTACACCGCTGATGAATCTGAATCCTATGGGCGTCTTAGGTGTAAGCGTCTGCAATGCCAAAGAGGAGTGGCGTTATTTCATAGCCGTAGCTTCTTCTGCCGATATCGATCATTCCTTAGAGGAATCCATAGTTCCCGCCTGTACATGGGCTATTTTCAGCGGAAACGGCACAGGAATATCAATTCAAGAATTAGAACAGCGCATCGTAACGGAATGGCTTCCGACATCCGGCTTCGAATTTGCTGACGCCCCCGATATCGAAGTCTATCTAAGCCCAGACCCCAACCATATGCAATATGAAGTTTGGCTGCCAATCAGAAAGGTATGAGGTTACCCCATGACAGATAAAAACTATAATGAATTTTTAGAAATCACAGGCACAGACAGAAATCTTACAGAAGATATCAACAACCTTCTTCTAAACGGCAGCTGCAAACGTGAAATCAAAACAGCCAAAAGCGGATTTACAGTCTCCTATCTTTTCCAGGATACCAAAAAGACATTAGCCACTTTCGTTTGCAGAAAAACAGGAATAAAAATCAGAATCTTCCCGCAGCGTCTTAACGAGTACGCGGATTTTTTAGATACCCTTCCGGCAAAGATAAAAAAAGAAATTGCAAAAGCCTCCGTCTGCAAGCGGCTCATCAATCCCAATGACTGCAATCCGAAATGCGCTATGGGATATGACTTTATTATGGATAAAGAACACTATCAAAAATGCAGATACATGGCATTCCTGTTATCCATAACCGAAGAAAGCACACCTTACATCAAAAAATTTTTACAAAATGAGCTGATGTAGAAACATCCCCCTTAGAGACTGACGGACTTCGCCCAATAAAGCATACGATATAGGATTGAAAATCCTCATAAAATACGCTATATTAAAAAAATAATCACCAAATATGACAGCTACATGTCATATTTGATGTGCTATAGTAAACTCACAGCATAAGGAGCGGCCGCCATGCAGATAGACCGTCTGGTTCAAATGGTATTTTACATCGCCAGCCACAAACAAGTAACAGCAAAGGAATTGTCCAATCACTTTCAAGTATCCGCAAGAACAATCTACCGGGACATCAACACCTTAAGCATTGCCGGAATCCCAGTCACATCCACAAAAGGAACCGGCGGAGGCATCTCCCTCATAGACGGATACACCATCGACAAATCCATTTTATCCAAGGAGGAACAGCAAAGCATTTACCAGGGACTGCAAATACTGCAGGCCGCCAAATACCCAAGCGCAGAAATGGCCCTAAGCAAAATCAGCGCCATTTTCCAAAATGCACTAAAATCCAACTGGCTCGATATTGACTTTACCCATTGGGGAAGCACTGAAAAGGAAAAAATAAAACTCTCCGATCTGCAATACGCCATCCTGAACAAACACGTCATCACTTTCCTATACCGCAACACAGAGCTAAAGCAATCGGAACGAACCATCGAACCCCTGCGGCTGATGTTCAAATCACACGCCTGGTATATTGCAGGCCACTGCCGGTACAAGCAGGAAATCAGAATCTTCCGCCTGTCCAGAATCAGGCGCCTCCAGGTCATGCCGGAGCAATTTGATCGGGAACTGCCCCCAAACTACTCCCTTACACCAGAGTGCAAAGAAGAACCCCCGCTCCCCCTGTTAAAGCTAAAATTTTCACCCAAAATCGCCCACCGCCTCTACGACGAATTTCAAGAAGAACAACTCTCATTGGGCCAAGACGGAAATTATTATGCCGCCGTACCTTTTGAGCTGAATCACTGGACCATTCACTATCTGCTATCCTTTGGCAAATACGTAGAAATCCTCGAACCCGAAACAGCCCGTACCACACTGAAAGAACACGCAGCCGAGATTATGAAGCTCTACACCTAATGCATACTCATCCAAAAATCCAGCAACACCCAAATCTGCCGGCAAATCAATAACCACACTAGTCATTTGCTGCTTAACCAAGCACCGGAGCCACACAAATAAAAGCCAACACAAAAAATCAAAACCGGAGGAAACAACATGGAAAAATGGTTATACGTCATGACAATCAAAAAAGGAAAAACCTTTAACAAAGTTACAAAAGCCGTAATCACAAGACACGTCGAAAACTTACGCAAATTAGACACCGAAGGAAAGCTGGAACTGTGCGGCCCTTTCAAAGGCTACCCTGGAGTCGCCGGCATGGTCATCTTCAAAACCGCAACCTACGAAGAAGCCGAAGCACTATGCAAGCAAGAACCCCTCGTAGCCGAAGGCTTTGCCACCTATCAATTAGCCTCCCTGCAAGTAGCAGACAAAACCAATAACTACCTACTCTAAAACATACGGAGCTATCCCCCAAGAAGCACACGAACTATTCCACACCCAAAGTCAGGGTCAGCCGCAATAGAAGGCCTCAGGCTTTTCCGATATCAGGTGTCCGGCTGTTTGCGAACACACTGTCTGATATGGACGTACATTACCCCAAAACCAAACGTCATAAACACACAACAAGGTAATGTACGTACAGAGCAGACAGCGTGTACGCGAACCGTCCGAACACAGATATGGAAAAGCCTGAGGCCTTCTATTGCGGCTGACCCGTCCGCCCTCAATCACCCAAGTTCCAACGCAATCTCCATCATCTTCCCAAAACCAACCTGCCGTTCCTCAGCGCTCAAAGCCTCCCCTGTATAAATATGATCCGAAATCGTCAAAAGACAAAGCGCCTTCTTCCCAGCCTTCGCCGCATTCATATAAAGAGCCGCCGCCTCCATCTCCACAGCCAGCACCCCCATACTCCTCCACAGATCATTCGCATCACTCTTCGCATTATAAAACACATCCGAAGACAGCACATTTCCCACAACCACATGCGTCCCCTGCTTCTCGGCCACAGCAATCGCCTTACTCATAAGCCCATAATCCGCAGTAGGCGCAAAAGTTCCCGGAAGGCCGAACTGATAAGCATAATTCGAATCCGTACAAGCCCCCATACCCACAACCACGTCCATCACCTTCACATGATCCTGCAGCGCCCCCGCCGACCCGATGCGGACAATATTCTCCACACCATAAAAATTAAAAAGCTCATAAGAATAAATTCCGATGGAGGGCATACCCATCCCGGCCCCCATTACGGAAATCTCCTTCCCGTGATACGTTCCCGTGTAGCCGAACATATTCCGAACCGTAGTCACCAGCCTGGGATTCTCCAGATAAGTTTCCGCAATATACTTCGCCCTCAAAGGATCTCCCGGCATCAAAACCGTCTTAGCAAAATCCCCTTCTTTTCCCCCATTGTGGGGAGTTGGTATTTTAGACATATTCTTCTCTCCTCTCTCACCATTAACAACCCGGAAAAAAACTTCAAACCGCCCTGATTCACAGACACCCATTTCCACAATTGTCACATCATTTTCAACCAATACTTTTTCAAAATCTTAGTAAAAAACTGAATCACCGGTCCCACAGCCAGAGCAGTAACCACCGTAACCACCCCAAGCCTTCCGCCCAGAAGCGTTCCCAGGATCACCATCGTAACATCAAACCCAATCTTCACATACCGGTATTCCTTCTTCAACACATCCCGCAGCACCAGAACCACCCCGGTAAAAGGGTCCACCCCAATATCCACCGTAATATAGATCGCCACACCCAGGGATAAAAGCACACACCCCATCACACTAAAAGCCGTCCGTACCAGGAAATTCTCCGAAGCCCCAAGCAGGCGGTAAAGATAATTCCCCAGATCCACGCAAAAGCCATAGGGCACAAGGTACACAAAAGTACCGACACTCACATAGCGCCTCCCCACAAAAAAGAGAAACACCAGAAGCACAATATTAACCACATTGGAGGCCATCCCAAGCTGCGCCTGGTTCATACCGCTGACGCTGCGGATTCCGTCGTAAACAATCCCCACCGGATCATTTCCAAATCCGGCACAGTTATTAAAAGCAACCCCCACGCCCACAAGGAGAACCCCGAAGGCCGCAGCGAGAATGCTTTTTCCTGTAATCTTACGCTGTTCCATGAGACACCCGCTACTTTGACTTCACAAAAATCTTTCCGTTTGCCGCCGGCGTATGAGCCTTTCCCACAAACAGCACCAGTGCCAGAATGGTCACAATGTAGGGAATCATGGAAATCAGGTTGGGCGAAATCATATTGCTCTGTCCGGCCAGTGTCTTAATACCGCTGCACAAGCCAAAAAGCAGACATGCCTTTGTCGCGCCTCCCGGAGAAAACTTTCCGAAAATAACCGCAGCAATCGCAATAAAGCCCTGTCCCACAATCACACTGGGGCGGAACTGGTTGATCGTAGCCAGCGTCACAAAGGCTCCGCCAAGCCCTGCCATAAAGCCCGACAGGATCACACAGGTATAACGAACCTTGTACACATCAATACCCAGAGATTCGCAAGCCTCAGGATGCTCTCCCACCGCCCGCAGATGCGCGCCGAACTTTGTCTTATAGAACACAAACCAGCAGACAAAGGCAAGAATAAACACCAGATAAGCCATTGAGTACACATTCAGCACATTGCTCCAGAAAGAGCCTGCCGGAAATACCCCCTGGAACAGCTTGGGAAGCTTACTGCCCGGGTCCATCGCCGGCGTATCTGAGGAATTGTTGTACATTGCCTTACATAAGAATACCGCAAGGCCGGGTCCAAGGAAATTGATAGCTGTTCCGGCAATGGTCTGATCCGCATGGAAGGAAATGCAGGCCACCGCGTGAATCAGTCCGAACAACGCCCCGGCAAGACCGGCGCACAAAAAGGCAAGCCACCCGTTTCCGGTGGTCAGTCCCATCACCGCCCCCGTAAATGCGCCGATGGTCATCATGCCCTCGATTCCGATATTGACAACGCCGCTGCGCTCGGAAAAGCAGGAGCCTAAAGCCGCCAGCAAAAGCGGCGGAGTGGCAATTAAGGTTGCATTGATAAGTAACCCGAGATCTTTAATAATCACATCCATACTACTTTCCCTCCTTTTTGCCAAAGCGTGCAAACAGCACCCGGAAGATCTGGGAAATGGCGATAAACAAAATGACACATCCCATAATAATGTCTACAACCTCCGAGGGCGCTTTCACCATACTGAGCTTGGAACCGCCGTATTTCATAGCGCCGTAAAACAGTCCTGAGAAAATACAGCCGATGGGACTTGAAGAACCGATAAGCGCCACCGTAATGCCCTCAAAGCCAAAGCCCTCCTGTCCGGCAAACTGGCTTAAACGCCCGGACATACCAAGAATCTGCACCGCGCCGCCAAGCCCTGCCAGTGCGCCGGAGATTCCCAGAGCCGTCAGTACGGAACGGTCCGCATTGATTCCCGCATACAGAGCAGCGTTGCTGTTAAAGCCTACTGCTTTTAATTGATAACCCAGGGTCGTCTTTTCGATAACCACCCAGATAATCACAGCGGCCACAATCGCCATAATAATGCCCCAGTTAGCCGCGCTGCAGTCAAGAGCCTTACGCAGACCCTCCGGAAACAAAAGCCTGGAGGACTCCAGTACATCCTTGGAAGCCTCGCCGCCGCCCTCCTTGTGGATAACCGACAGATTTACCACATAGTTGGACAGATAAAAGGCGATCCAGTTAAACATGATAAAAGAAAGAACCTCATGGATTCCCCGTTTTACCTTTAAGACACCTACGATCAGAGACCAGATCATGCCGGCTGCCGCCGCTGCAATGATACAGAGCGGCACATGAATCACTGCCGGAAGATCCACCAGGATTCCAAGAACGCAGGCCGTCAGAGTTCCCATCACAAACTGCCCCTCTGCTCCGATATTAAACACACCGGTACGGAAGGAAAAGGCCACGCTCAGACCCGTAAAAATCAGGGGACTGGCATATATCAAAGTCCAGAACAGATATTTGGGCTTGCCGAAGATACTGTTTAACAGCTTCCCATAAGCCACCGCAGGACTGATTCCCGCAATCAGCAGAAAAACAGCTCCGATGATAAAGCCCGCTGCAATGGCAATCAAGGTATAGAATACATTCATTTCCAGGATACTCTTCTTCTTATTCATGCTTCTTACCTCCCGCCATCATAAATCCAAGCTCCTTCTCATCCGCATCCTTTCCGGAAACACTTCCTGTAATCTGGCCGTCAAAGATAACCTCAATCCGATCCGACAGGCTCATAATCTCGTCCAGCTCAAAGGATACCAGAAGAACCGCCCTGTTCTTATTGCGCTGTTCCACCAGGTATTTATGTACAAACTCAATGGCTCCCACATCAAGTCCTCTGGTGGGGTTCACCGCAATCAGAAGCTCCTTGTCGTTCGTCACCTCTCTGGCAATGATTACCTTCTGCTGATTGCCGCCTGACAGCGTTCCGGCCGGCGCACCCTCGCAGCCTCTCGGCCTTACGTCAAACTTCTCAATCAGCTCCAGGGCATGATCCCGAACAGCCTTGCGGTTCAGCATATGCTTCCTGGCATAGGGATCTTCCTCAAAATGCTGGAGAATCAGATTATCTTCATTGGAGAATTCCAGAATCAGCCCGTGCTTCTGACGGTCCGCCGGAATACTGGAAATGCCGCTGTCAAAGGTCTCCTTGGGCGTTTTGTTGAATACATCCTTTCCCAGAAGGGTGGCTTCGCCGCTGTCAGCCTTCCGCAAGCCTGTCAGAACCTCCACAAGCTCCGTCTGTCCGTTGCCGTCCACGCCTGCAAGACCTACGATCTCCCCTCGCCGCACGTTCAGGTTAAGGCCTTTTAAGATCTCCACCTCGCGGTAATCCTTTGCATGGAGATTCTTTACCTCCAGCACCACCTCGCCCGGCTCCATTTCTTTTTTGTCTACCTTAAAGCTTACGTCCCGGCCCACCATCATGGCTGCCAGTTCATTTTCATTGACCTCATCCACCTTGACGGTGCGGATGTATTTTCCCTGACGGATGATGGTGCAGGTGTCAGAGCAGGCCGTAATCTCCTTCAGCTTATGGGTGATCAGGATCACGCTCTTGCCGTCGGCGGTCAAATTTTCAATAATCTCCATCAGGCCCTCGATCTCCTGAGGCGTAAGGGAGGCCGTCGGCTCGTCCAGAATCAGGGTGTCCGCGCCCCGGTAAAGCACCTTTAAGATCTCCACTCTCTGCTGCATGCCTACGGAGATATCCTCCACCTTGGCATCCGGGTCTACCTTCATTGCGTACCGCTCTGAGAGCTCCAGAACCTTTTCCCTGGCTGTCGTGTGATCCACCACCAGGCCCTTGGTCGGCTCCACTCCCAGAATGATGTTGTCCGCAACGGTAAACGGCGGAATCAGCATAAAGTGCTGGTGCACCATTCCGATTCCGATGTCAATGGCATCCTTGGGACTTGAAAAATGGACCTCCTTCTCATTGATAAAGATCTGTCCGCTTGTGGGCTTGTACAGTCCGCAGAGTACATTCATCATCGTACTCTTGCCCGCGCCGTTTTCTCCTAAAATGGCATGCACCTCTCCTTTGTGCACAGTGAGATTGATGTGGTCGTTGGCTGTGAAATCGCCGAACTTTTTCACAATGTCTTTCATCTGGATGACAACCCTGCTCTCATCCATATGGCTCACTTTTCCCACTCCCTCTACCTCCTTTAAATAATAATAATGTCTTGAAATCCGCAGCTTCTTAAGATATCCGCCATTTTCTCCAGGTATTCCAGACTCGGCACCCGGCCGCCGGCATATTCCCTGCGTACGCCCATGGGTCTATAGGCAATCACCTTTATGCGAAATGGATGGACTGCCAGATAGGGGGCAAGAAATTCTCCTGTTCTGCGTATACTGCGCTCCGTATCATAAAGATCGGGAGCGATTACAGTTCTCACTTCATACAGCTTTTTCTGCTCGGCAAGCCACACCGCATTGGAAAGCACCGTCTCGTTGGAGGCTCCCGTGACAGCCTGGTGTTCTTCGCTGTCAAATGCCTTGATGTCCAGCATCACTCCGTCCGTCACCTCCATCAGCTGGGGATAACCGCAGAAAGGAATGGTTCCGTTGCTGTCGATCAGGGTGGTAAGCCCGTCCTTCCTTGCCAGGCGAAACAGCTCCGTAAGGAAATCAGGATGAAGCATGCACTCGCCGCCGGACACGGAAATGCCCCGGATAAAAGGAATCTGGCGCTTTACCCGTTCGTAGACCTCCTCCGGCGTCAGCTCCTCCGTCCGGGGAGAGCTGTCATGAGGACAGATATGGATGCAGGTATCGCACTGGACGCATGCCGAAGGGTCGAAGCGAACCTTCCCTTCCTCTATGGACAGCGCGCCTGCCGGACATTGCTCCGCGCAGAGACCGCATTGTCTGCACATGCCTCTTGTCTCCGGGTTGTGGCAGTATTTGCAGTCTATGTTGCAGCCCTGGAGAAAAATGGCCGTGCGGTTTCCGGGGCCGTCCACGCTGCTGAAGGGGATAATCCGGTTGATTACTGCTTTCATGCTGTACTGTCTCCTTTGTTCTTTCTTTCCCGCTTATTCAAAAGCATACAATTTGTCCTCCAACAGCTCCCGGATCATCTCGTACTGCTTTTCGGAAATGCGGATCTTCCAGCCCTCTCTTGTAATGCAGCCTTTTTCCTCCAGGCCCTTTAAGGTGCGGGTCACGGTACGCTCCGAGATACCGGCCGTCTCCATAAAGTCCTTCCTGCTCATATACAAAAGACAGCTTCCGCCTCTGGCGTAGGTCTGGTACATTTTGTAGAGAACTAGGTAAATGCGCTCCACCCCCTGGAGCAGCACGTAGAGCCGCTCTTTTCTGGCCTGCTCCAGAAGGTAATGACCTACCTTTTTGCACTCCATCCGGTAAGCACAGAAATCATGCTCAAACCATTTTCGAAACGCATCCCGGCTTGTCTTTAAAAACAGGCAGTCCGCGGCAGTTACCAGGGTGGTCTGGTACTCGTTCATCTCAAACATCAGCTCCATCACCCCGAAGACTTCAATGGGAATAAACCGGATAAAGCCGTAGGTCATATCCTTGACCCGGTGTTCCTCCGCCACAACACTTCCTTTCAGCAGTATGTAGATTTCAACGGCCGGATCGCCCTCTGTGATAAAGGTTTTGTTTCCCGGAAAACGGATGATCTGAAAAGCCTCCATCAGCCAGAAAGGTGCACCGGCAAAGTAGGTCTCCAGATAATCCCGGTCCTGCTTGTTCAGTTGTTGGATCAGCTTAAGCGCCTCGCTCATAAGGGTGCACCTCTTCGGTTATTTCAGCTTCTCAAGAAGGGAAGTCCCGATGGTTCCCTCCGGCATGGCAATTCCGAAATTGTCTGCTATGGTTGCACCGATGGCTCCGAAGGTATCTGTCTCTGGCAAAGCTCCGTGTCCCTCCATGGAAGGGGAATAAGCCAGGAAGGGAACCTTTTCTCTGGTATGATCCGTTCCTGTGTAGGTGGGATCGTTGCCGTGATCCGCCGTGATAATCAGAAGATCGTCCTCTTTCAGGAGTTCCAGGAGGACGCCAAGATTCTTGTCAAACTTTTCAATCTCCTGCGCGTAGCCCCTGGGATCTCTTCTATGGCCCCACAGGGCGTCAAAATCCACCAGGTTCACAAAGCATAAGCCGTGGAATTCTTCCTTTGCCACGTCGATGGTCTGCTCCATGCCGTGGACGGAGCTTTTGGATTTTAAGGCTCTTGTGATGCCCTCGCCGTCAAAGATATCCTTGATCTTGCCGATGGAGATTACGTCCAGGCCGGCATCCTTTAAGGCATCCAGGGCTGTTTTTCCAAAGGGCTTCAGGGCATAGTCGTGGCGGTTGCTGGTACGCTTGAATTCGCCGCGCTTCTTTCCTACATAAGGCCTTGCTATGATGCGGCCCACCTTCCACTCGTCCTTCATGGTAATCTCACGGGCTATCTCGCAGCAGCGGTACAGCTCCTTAAGATCAAAGGTTTCCTCGTTGCCGCAGATCTGCAGAACGGAATCTGCGGAGGTGTAGACGATCATATGGCCGGTGGCAATCTCTTCCTCCGCCAGTTCTTCCAGAATCTCGGTTCCGCTGGCGCTCTTATTGCCGATGATCTTATGGCCGGTCCGTTCCTCCAGTTCCCGGATAAGCTCCGGCGGAAAGCCGGTTTCGGTAAAGGTCTTGAAGGGCTGTTTTCCCTCCAGACCCATAATCTCCCAGTGGCCGGTCATGGTGTCCTTGCTGCGGCTTTTTTCATTCATTTTTGTATAGTAGGCCAGAGGCTCTTTTGCCGGCGCCACCTGCTTTAAGGTGCAGAGGTTGGCTATGCCAAGCCTTCTTAGGTTGGGGATGTCAAAGGTGTCCACGGATTCGGAGATATGCTCCAGAGTGTTGACACCCACATCGCCGTATTCTTTGGAATCTGTCATTTCCCCCACGCCCAGGGAATCGATTACAACTACAAATACACGCTTACATTTCCGCATGACTTATTTTTCCTTTCCCATATCTTCTTTGATGAGCTTCCGCAGGGCTTCTACTGCAGTGCGGATGGCCATGTCGGTATCATGGACCACAGGATTTTCCAGTCCCTCTTTTTCGCGCTCCTGGTTGGCTACCGCCAGGAAGATGGAGCCTACGCGGACATGAAGGGTGCTTGCCACGATAAACAGGGCGGCGGACTCCATCTCCGAGGCCAGACAGCCTAAGCGCTTCCATGCTTCCCATTTATTCAGGAGTTCGTAGCTTACGGGCATGTTCTCCGGGGAGTGCTGTCCGTAGAAAGCATCCTTGCACTGTACGACGCCTGTGTGGTAATCGGCTTTCATCTCCCTGGCGGAGGCTCTCAGTGCATTTACGATGTCAATGTCCGCTACGGCCGGAAATTCGATGGGAGCGTATTCCTTGCTGGTTCCCTCCATGCGGATGGCGCCGGTGGCTATGACGAGATCGCCGCTTTTAACGTCCAGCTGCATCCCTCCGCAGGTGCCTACGCGGATGAAGGTGTCGGCGCCGGATTTTACCAGCTCTTCCATGGCAATGGAGGCGGAGGGGCCGCCGATTCCGGTGGAGGTAACGCTGACCTTTACGCCGTCCAGATAGCCGGTGTAGGTAACGTATTCACGGCTGTCGGCCATCAGCTTTGCATTGTCGAAGTATTTTGCGATTTTGGCGCAGCGTTTGGGATCTCCGGGGAGGATGACGTACTTTCCTACATCTCCTTCGCCTACCTGGATGTGATATTGCTTGCTTGCGTCTTCCGAATAATTCATAAAATGTCCTCCGTTTCTTATGAAATCTGAACATCACCTTTTGTTTGGTGATTTGTTCGTCATTTTTCGTCTTTTTTCAGAGCTCTTTATATCATTTATATCATATTTCCACAAATTAAAAAAGGACATTTGGCAAATTTGATAAAAAAATTCATAATTCATCAGGGCGGGAGGAAGGATAATTGGAGTTAACAGGGAATATAAAGGCATCCGCCGTCAGCAGCACTGACGGCGGATGGGGTAAATTCTTTGATGATATGGGTGTCTTTAGCGAATCTTTCTTTCCAGGATGTGGCCGTTTTTGGAGGCTCCCAGGCCCAGGCCGGTGGTGTTCTGGAGAACGGCCAGGCCGCTGTCCAGTTTTTCCATTTCAGAGCGTTTTACCAGGTAGCCCGTTACGCGGATTACGTCGCTGTCGCTGGAGTAGAAGGACAGGTAGCGCAGGTCCTGCTTAAAGGAGCCCTTGATGATGTCCAGGACAAATTCCGGGTTTTTGTGTACGGTCAGGTCGATTGGGAAGATGTCGCCGGTTCCCGATGGGAAATATTTGTGGAAGCGGTTCAGTACTTTCAGGTGGTCGATAAGCTCCTGAGGTTCCTCTCCGATGGGAATCCGGGTTCCGGGGGTGACATGCTCATCTTCCGCCAGGCCTACCTGGGCGTGAAGAAGGTAATGACCTCCGGTTACTTCGCAGTAGGGCGCTTCGTGGTTCTTGTTGAATTGGTCGATGATGTTCATAATCTCCACGCCCAGATCGTTGGCGGCCTCGTCATGGCCGAAACGTCCCGTCTTTCCTTCCTTTTCCAGGAGGATGTTGACACATTCCGCCAGGCCCACCATGCCGAACATTGCGGTGAAGCGGTCTCTTGCTACAAAGCCTTCTTTTACCAGGAAGTGATTTTCGAAGAAGCCGCTCTCCTCTACCTCGAAGCGGACACGGGCATCCATGTATCTTGCCATAATGTCAAGAACGTAGGGAAGCTCCCGCTCTTTGAAATCCCGGATATCTTTGGCGCGCTTGGCAATGTTGCCCAGGATCAGACGGCAGAGGGTGTAGGCGCCGCCGCCTAAGGGCAGGCCGTTGTAGCAGCTTGCAATGACGTATTTTTCTGTCAGCTCGCTCTTAAACATGGTGTGGTTGGCGAAGCTGGGCTTTGCACTGTGCAGGGCACATTCGATGGCTTTCAGTGCAAATGCGTCATCTGTTACGCCTTCCTCGTATTTCATGGTCAGATTGGGCACGGCATGCTCAAGCTCTGTCTCTACCTCCAGGAGAAGCCTTCCTGCCTTTGTAGCCTTAGGGCCGATGTTGGCGTGGGAAAAGGAGTCCAGAACGGTGCGGTCAATGTGGATCATAAACATGCGGAGAAGCTTCTTGGCCTGAGCCTCGTCCACGGTGTCTATGAAAGGCTCTAAAAGCTCGTCAAGCTGCCCCACGTATACGGGGTAGTTGGTGACACTTGGCACATGCTTGTAGAAGATAAGCAGGCTGTTCAGCGCCTCGTAGAGATCCGCGGGGGCGGGAAGCTGCAGGAACTTGCAGCCCTCTTTCATAAATTTGGCGTAGTCCGGCGCTATGTAACGGGGACGCACCGGGGCGTGGCCCTCGCAAAGATCACAGATGCACTGTTTGTCGATGCCTGTATTCAGAAGCTCGTCTAAGCCCTCCGGCAGATCCAAAACTTCCATTAGGGAATCCGCCTGGTTCGCCAGATTGGTCAGCTTCTGTTCATGGGTCAGTACGGGGCTTTCGATGATCTCCAGTATCTTTTCCCGTGTCTTGTTTACCCGTTCCATGGAAATGTCTCTCATAAATATAGATCCTCCTGTCTCTCTCCATAATATCATATCGTTTTGCTGCTTAGGATTCACAGATTTCTGTCCCTAAGGACGGCAATCTGCTGCTTCTGATTCCGCACTTGTTTTTATATTTCCTTTATACCATAGGAAGCCCCTTTTTGCAAAGGCCAGGTGGCAGTTTTTCCTGAAAAATCTTATAGATATCAAAGTCCTCTGATTCTGAAACTCGGAAGCTTTGCATCCTGCTGCTGCCGAAGAAATAAAGGCTGCCAAAAGCGCCGGGAGCGCATCTGTTCGGAGAACAGACGCAATCCCGGCGCCCTGTCATTTTATACAGCTTTATTTACTTTTCAGCTTTTATACGAAATCTTAGTCTAACTCGTATACATCACCGTGAGCAGCCTCGAACTCAGCCTGTGTGGAGGGAACTACAACCTCTCCGCTGATGATCTTGGTCTTAACATCCTCTACTGCCTTGATCACGTCGTCGGTCAGAAGATCCCGTGTGGGTGCGATGTCTACGCCGCCTGCTGACAGGTCATAGGTATGTACGCCGCCCTCAAGGGTTCCGTTGATGAGAGCCTGTACGGAATCAAATACTGCGTTGTCTACTCTCTTCATTGCGGAAGTGATGATTGTCTCCGGTGCAAGACTGGACTGATCGCTGTCTACGCCGATAGCGTATACGCCGTCAGCCTCGCGGCAAGCCTCGATAACGCCCTGTCCGGTTGCGCCTGCAGCATGGAAGATGATATCTGCGCCGTTGGTAATTGCGGTATTGGCATTGCTCTTTCCGCCTGCGGGATCTGCGAAAGAATCGGCGTTAAACTGCTGAATCTTCACATCCGGATTGGCATCCAGTGCGCCTGCACAATAGCCGTAGCCAAAGAGGTTCATGTTGTCGTTTGCCATACCGATTACAAAACCGATGTTGTTGGTCTCTGTCATCAGACCGGCCACATAGCCTACCAAGTAGGAAGCCTGCTCCTGCTTGAACATCAGACAGCTTACATTGTCAAGCTCGATGGTCGCATCGTCAATGATTGCAAACTTCACGTCCGGGTTCGCCTCTGCTGCGGTTCTGGTAGCGTCTGCAAGCATGTAGCCTACACAGATGATGAGATCGCACTCTTCATCAATGAATGCCTCAATGTTGGGAACGTAATCTGAGTCTGTTGAGGACTCCAGATAGCTGGCCTCTACACCGAGCTCATCCATGGCTCTCTGAAGACCTTCCCATGCGGACTGGTTGAAGGAACCGTCGTTTACGCCGCCTACGTCTGTGATAAGGCCGATCTTAAAGTCAGCGCCGTTGCCTGCCGGAGCTTCTGCGTCTGCATTCTCTGCCGGTGCTTCCGCGTCATCGCCTGCCTGCTCGCTGTTTTCTGCCGGAGCTTCCGTCTCCTTATCCGAAGAGCCTCCCCCGCATGCTGTCATGGTAGCTACCATAGCAGCGGTCAATAAAACTGCCAGAATTTTCTTTTTCATATGTTTCTCTCCTTTTTCTTTTTTGGCTTTCGCCGGAGGCCGTACCCGCGCCCAAGCTCTGCCGTCTGGCATAACGGAAGAATGGCTGTTGTGCGCCGGGACAATCTCCTATGCCCTATCTTAACATCTTTTGAAAGAAAAAGGAAGACGGAAAATTTTTTTGTTTTTATCTGTTTATCATAAAAAATTATACATTTTTCCGAAAATTCTCTTATTCCGCCACTCCTAGTAGTGCGTATCGGAAATATGCATAAGGATTTCCGATACGGACTACTAGCAACTATGAATGCTAAGAGGTCGGCTTCCGAAGCGGGCAGTCGGACATGCTGATCTTGTTCTTTAATGTATTCAGTCCGCAGTCAACCAGATAATCCTGGAGGATGGGTATGGACTGGGAGGATGTGGGGCCAATAATGATCTCTCCAAACAGTTCCGACATATGGAGTCCCAGTCTTCCGCACATTCTGTTCAAGTCAAGGGGATAATATTTCTTAATCCTCCCTGCCGACACATGATATCGCGGCTCCACAGCAAATTCATTCAGTATAAACGGTGATATCACCAGCCTTCGCTCTTTCTCCCTTGCAAAAGAGGGATGCTTGAAGGCTGCCGACTGTATCCATGCATCATTCATCAGCTCACGCAGCTCCTGCTTTATTTCTGCAAATTCCTTTTTCCCCGTCATCAGCCGGTAAAATTCTTCCACTAACCGGTGTTCCCGCATATCCTTCTGATAATACACTGTCTGCAAAGATACGGCCCCTCCTGTCATTTTCTGCATGAGATTTTCGTGAAAGGCAATGCAGACCCCCTGCCCCAGATGCCCGTACCGTTCCCACTGGGCTGCGTCATCCCGGTATTTGGAAAAGCAGGCGGCATACGCCGAATAACGAAATTCTTGTTCCAGCTCCCCCCGGAAAAAATTTTCTATCACACGGCTTTTCTCTTCCTCTCCCCCTGCCTGTAATCTTTCCATAACAGCCCGGCATATCCCGTTCATAAAAAACCGCATTTCAGAAGCATCATTCATATTCAGAATATTATTCAGTCTCAATTCCGCGCACCGGATAATGCCGTCAAAAGCAGCAAAGTCCGTATAATGATACAGCATAATTTCCACCTCCACAGAGTTTGTTCCCAATCTTGTCAAAAAACATGCTCCGATTGAGCACAGAGAATCGCCGTTTTTATTTTTCTTTCTGACAGCTTCTGTTCATTCCATATGTTTTACATATTTCCTAAAATAAAGTATATCACACTCAAATAAATTAAGGAAAGTACTTTTATGGTCATTCCTTCCTGTGAAATTGCCTTACTCAACCTCCCGAAGCCGCTCCACCACGCTCTGCCGCTCCACGGTTCTGTAGGCCGCAGCGGGAATGACAGCTCCCAGAACCAGGAACACCAGAAGCATCCCCAGTATGGGACTCCAAATCCATTTTGCCGTGAAGAACCACAAAATATGCTCCAGCTGTCCAAGCACCAGGCTTTGCATGAGAAGGCTTAAGATCAGCGACAGAAGAATGGCTGATATTCCATAGGCGCAGCCCTCCAGTATCAGCATTGCCTTGAGCTGCCGTCCGGTCATTCCGATGCTTTGAAGCACGGCCATCTCCCGGCGCCGGGCGCGGATTCCCGTTACAATGGCGTTGATAAAGTTTAAGACGCCTACCAAAGCCACAACCAGACTGGCCGCTGATCCAATCAGAAGAAACATCCGGCGGAAGGATTGGAACTGGTCGCTGTAGCCCTTTTTGGATTCAAAATCCAAATCGGAGTCCGCATTTTCCATATATCTTTCCAAAAATGTCTCCATCTGATCCTCCATGCCTTCCTCCATATTCACAAGGCAGCTCATACGGACAGCTTTTTCCCCCGCCTCCTTCTTCAAGATCTCCGGGGCAGCGGCGAAATTTGCGCCGCCGAATCTGCGAACGGTCAGAGGTCCCGGCAGAACGGCTGTGGCGCCGATGGTATAGGTTTTCTCGTGGCTTTTGTGGATGACAAGCTCGGCATCCATGTCGTCGCCAATGTATTCATACTCATCCGCATAGGTAAAGGTGACTTCATCCCCCACGGAATAGGGCGCTCTTTCAAGGTATGGATTTCCGTAATCGTCCTGATGAACAAGCTGAATGATTACATTTCCTTTTTTTAATTCCTCATAATCCACTTCCCCGTCGACAAACTTGAGATATTGGAAAGGCATCTCGTCCAGTCCGTAGATACCGATGGGGGGATTGGTGAGATCCTCATCCCCAAGTGCATGAAATTCATCCCCCAGGGTCTGCATCTGCATGGGATCTAAGAACCGCAGGTACTGAGCTTTCGTCATAGAAGCTGTGGTATTTCCCGTATTATAGTAAATCAATCCGGATTCCCGGATTCCCTCTATGTTGTTGACAGAAGCCAGAAATTCCTCCTTCAGTTCCTGGTTTTCGCTTCCGAATCTATTCTTAAAAAGATCCTTGTGACCGACCAAATAGTCGGCTGTCATAAATTTTGCAACGAATTTATCCATGTCAAAGCCTGCGGAAAATGCGCTTACGCCGTAGAGCAGCACCACGCTTAAGGACAAAGACAAGATTACGAGGACCGTCTTTTTCCGGTTTCTTCCAAGGTTGGCTAAAGCCATCTGCAATACCTTGGGACCGTGTCTGTCTTTTTTACTCTTTTTCTTGCCGGAGGCGCTTTCCGTATAGCGCAGGGATTCTACCGGGGAGACGGCTCCTGCTATCCGGCCGGGCTTATGGCAGCTTAAGAGCACGGTCAGCAGGGAAAACAGGGCCGCGCCTGCGAATATCCAGGGATTTAAGGTCAGGTAGACCTGCTGCTCGCTCATATTTTTCATAACAATGGCTGAAATCTGATTGCCGGCCAGGTAGCCTGCAAGAAGTCCCAGGGGCAGTCCCAGGATGCACAGCTTCAGGGCCTGGAGCCTTATCATGGCGCGGATCTGGCGTCCGGTGGTGCCGATGGTTTTCAACAGGCCGTAGAAACGGATATCACTGGACACGGAGATCTGGAAGATGTTGTAAATGATAAGATATCCGGTCAGTATGATCATCAGTGTGAGAAATACCACGGCGGCGATGCTTAAAAGCTCTTCTCCCTGGTTGCTGTGGGTGCTCAGATAAGCCCAGTTGACACCGGTGCGCAGGTAATTTTCAGCCATTGCATCTTCGATCTCATAGCCGTTGTCCCTGGCGATTGTTTCCAGATTTCCGCGGATATTTCTGCTGTCGGCAAAGCAGATATCCAGGTTCCATTTGCCTGCGCCCATAGCGGCCATCCGCTCGTCCGGGGTGTACTCGGACAGCATTTGATCTACAAATTCCTCGGACAGCCACATTTCACTGACCATTGCGGCGCTGTCCCGCTCCCAGAAGCCGCTTAGGGTGAAGGTTTCTTCTCTGGTTTCTCCGTGAAAGACGAAAGGTACGGTGATCTGCTCTCCTATTTTATGGGGAACGCCCAGTTGATCCAGTACCCAGGTGTCTGTGGCCAGCTCCCGCTCTGTCCCCGGAAGACTGCCGGTTGTGGGGCTGCAGAAAAACATGTCGGCGCCGATCTCGTCTATATAACGGACTTCCACACGGTTTTTCTCGAAGACGCCTTCCTCTAAGGAGGTCAGTACCTTGTTTGTGCCGTATTTTTCGATTAAAGGATGGGTTTTCAAGGCGTCCTTCTGCTCGGCTGTCAGATCCTTGAAGCCGCAGTGGGCATAGCCTCCCACCTGGCGCATGGTGGTCTGTTCCGTGGAATATTTGACGGAAATGGCCGTGGTAAAGAGGGCGCTGAATAACAGGGTGGTTAAGGTGACGGCAATGACTGCCATGATGTTTCGTGTCCGGTTGGCCGAAAAGCTTCGGTTTGCCAGGCGGCGGATGGTTTTTTGATTTCTTACGCGCAGCATGTTATTCACCATCCTTTGCGATACGGCCGTCCTCGATGCGGATGATACGGTCGGCGGTCTGGGCAATCTCCTCGTTGTGGGTGATCATGACGATGGTCTGGCGGAAACGCTCGCTTGTCACTTTCAGCAGGCTCATGACGTCCTGACTGGTCCGGGAATCCAGGTTGCCGGTTGGCTCGTCGGCCAGAATGATTGCCGGCTTGCCTGCCAGGGCGCGGGCGATGGCCACTCTCTGCTGCTGACCGCCGGAGAGGTTGCTGGGAAGGTTTTGAAGCTTTTCTTCCAGGCCCAGGAGGGTTATGATTTTTTGGATGTAGGCTTGATCCGGGCGGCCGCCGTCAAGCTCGATGGGGAGCAGGATGTTTTCCTTTACATTGAGGACCGGGACCAGGTTGTAGCTTTGGAATACGAAGCCGATTTTTCTTCGGCGGAAGATGGTGAGGGCTTCTTCCTTGAAGGTAAATATGTCTTTTTTGTCTACCAGTACTTTGCCCTCCGTGGGGCGGTCCAGGCCGCCGAGCATGTGGAGCAGTGTGGATTTTCCGCTGCCGGAGGTGCCGACGATGGCGGTGAAGGTGCCGGCTTCTATCTTCAGGTTTACGCCGTCTAAGGCTTTTACGGTGGTTTCGCCGGAATTGTAGTATTTTTTCAGGTCTCTTGTTTCCAGGATTGTCATAGGGTTGTGTCCTCCGTTTCTTTTTTGGGTACTCTCGGAAATTCATGCTTGGCAAATGTGTTTCCGGGAGTACTCTTTTGAGCCGGGTGCGGTTCCTGCGTTTAAAGATGTGTATTTATGCAGGGGTGGGGGCAGATGAAGTGTCTGCGTGTTTGGTGCATCCGGCTTTATGTAATGAGTATAGCATGGGAGGATTTCTCTTTTCTTTCGGGAATATAACGGAGTTGTTAGATTTGTAATTTTTTTAATGCGGGGAGGTTGGGGACGGACGGGAGAAGGACTGGGCGGGGAGAATTTTCCATATCCTGTGTCCACGTGTTTCTCGTTACATATGTATGCTCTGATCGGACTTTGCCCTTTTTGTTATCTGGGTGTTGGATGTTTTTTGGCAAAGTCCGCTCAGCTCATACATATGTGTCGAAAAGGTGGACACCGGATAAGTGAAAATCCTCCCCTCCCGGCCCTTCTCCCTGGTTTTCTTCCTGCGCCTAATTGTTTTGGGGGTATTAAAATTGCAAATTCTTTTTTGGGAGTGATTCTTGTTTGAAGCCTTTATAAGCTTTTTGGGGTTAGCTTCATGATTTTTGCCGGCAGGGAGTGAAGCATTAAATAGGAGTTAGGGGGTGTATTGGCTTGTTAGGGTTCGTATTTCGGATTGGATTTGTTCTCTGTCTACGCCCAGAATAGTGATGGTGCGCTCCAGTGTGCGCGGTTCTTCGGAAGCTTTTGTTATGCCGGTTTCGGTGCGCTTGTATTGGATAAGGGTATTGTATTCATTGAGGGTGTAGCAGTCTGTGGCCGCAAAGTTTTTTAGATCCTCATTATCTTTTAAGGTTGTACCTACCGTGTCGTAATCCTGGTTGTAGGTAATAGTATAGCAGATGTTTTGATTTTGATATTCTTTTGTGACGGAAGTTACGGACTTTGGATCAATATCCGGCAGGCCGGTGTAGGGTTCATTGATCCAAAATTCCGGTTCTTCCTGGTTTTCTGTCCAAAGCTCGGCCCATTCGATGTCGGAGATCCAGCGTCCTTCATAAGCCATTTCCCATGAAAAGTGATTTTCCGATTCTCTGCGGTATTCCCGGTAAATGCTTTTATCGTTTCCGGGATTTAAGATCTGGTTGTAAAGTTCTCCGTCATTTGCCAGACAGTAGACATGGGACAGATCATAGCTGTTATTCTCATAATAAACAGGAGCTTCCGGCTGTGTATCGGTTTTGAAAGTATAGTCCATCCGGTAGCTTGACAACGCATAGTAATTACTGATTCCAAGCTGCACGGTGTTTATCATGCGCTGTTCTTCCTCCGTCAGATGAGACATGCTTCTCCCCCCTGTTATGGCAGTACACATAAGGACATTCACCACTAAGAAATAAGCAGCTAAAGTAACTCCGCATACCCCGGGAATCCATCTCTCACTCTTATGCCCTGCCTCTTCCGTTGTTTCGTCCATCAGCATAGCATGGTGCAAATAAGCCAGATGACACAACCCCCAATAAATGAGCAGCCCAACGCCCATCATAATCCAAGGCAGCGGATGACGGAACCCGCGTTCTATCCAGAGCATGATCCAGGAAATGGCCGCTATCTGCAAACCAATTACAAGATACGACGTTCTGCCTTTGCTCCGATCATAAAATTCCTGATTCCCGAAATAACAGCTGTACAGAAAGCGGCCGCTCTCTATAATCACTATAATCTGAAGTATAGCAAGCCTGAGCAAAACATCAAAGCTAAAGCTTTCTCCCAGATAGCTCTGAAACAAAGTCATAATGCCTGGCCATAACACGATAAATAAAAAAAATATTTGCAGCAACGCCTTATAGGACCAGTAATAATTCTTCCACTCAATCTGCTCCATCCGCTCGTCTGCCGTGATATTCTCCGGATTTTGAAGAACATTCCATAAGATCCATTCCTTCTTCATCGCTATCCCTCCTATTTTAAGTCGCTGCGCGACGGCACTAAAGGGTAAAGTCCATTTCAACCGGACTATTCCAGTTCCGCAATATCCTTCCAAAAAATTTCATCCAGGGTTTTTCCCAAAGCATGGCAGATACTTAAGCAAAGATTCAAAGTAGGATTATAATCTCCTCGTTCAATCATATTAATCGTCTGCCGCGACACCCCCACCAGCTTCGCCAGATCCTCCTGAGAATAATCAAGCTCCGCTCTCGCCGCCTTCAGCTTCAGATTCTTAGCCACAATCCGCCACCCCCTATCAAAAAACAGTTTCACCTCAAACCCCATTCAAAAACAAAACCTTTACAACTTACCCATCCCCTGCTTCATTCTCTTACTTTCAAACTGTTATTCATCTACCCAATTAATACGTTCCCTTCTTAAATTTATCTTACCACCCACACGACATTTTGTCAAATATATATGACATTAGCTTCAAAAAAATTTAAGCCATATTAAACCAACTAAACTGACTTCAAAAAAACCCAGTTAATATGCCCCTCCTATTCAAAAACCAACATTTCAAATTCATAATTCATAAATGAGCTTCCTATCCCCCCCGCTAATTTCCACATCCCCAGATTTAATTGCCAGGAGCCAGCCCAGCCCGGCGGATTTTCCGATATCAGGTGTCCGGCTGTTCGCGTACAGGCTGTCTGATATGGGCATACATTACCAAAAAACCAAAAGACCTAAAAAACCTCAAAGGTAATGTATGACCAGAGCAGACAGCATGTACGTGAACCGTCCGAACACAGATATGGAAAATCCGCCGGGCCGGGCTGGCTCCTGGCAATTAAATCGTCCGTCCCTCAATACCCATAATTAATCCCAGTAACAAAAAGCCCCCCATCCACCATTCCAAAAGTAATACCAGCGCTCCCTTCCGTATCATAATCCATCAAAGTAAACCCAGCCATACTAGCCGCCAAATCCCCAGCATCCGCTTTCTCAATCGAACGCACCATCTCTTCCGAAAACACCTCATCCGGATCAAGCTCCAAAAACGCTTCCCTCGTCTCCACTACGTCCACTCCATCCAGTCCGACATAAACCGGAAATCCGATCAAATCCGCAAGCTTCTCCAAATCCTTCTCTCCCACAGCATCCTTAATCAAAGCCGCAAAATCCGAAACCTCCCCCATATCCGCATCAAAATTATCCAAATTACTATCAGGTTCCCCCACTTCCGCATCACTCCCGTCCACTCCATCTTCCAACTCATCATCCGATCCCACACCCGCTTGAGGCTCCTCCGCATCCCCCTTCTCATCTTCTGCCTCTTTCTGATCGTTTTGTAGATCCTCCTGCCCCACAGCCGAAAAATTATCCTCTTCCTTGATCTCTTCTCCCTTACAAGCCGAAGCCCCCATCACCATAACCATCGCCAAAACCAAAACAAATCCTCTTCTTTTCATTTCCATCATCCTTTCCTTACAAAGCAATCTCAAACTCCACTTCCCCCATAGCTCCCGGCGCAATCGCATATTTTTCAAATACAATCACCGGATTCCCCTTCTCATTCACATAAAAATCAGGTTCCGCCTCAATCGTCTCAAAGCCGCCTTCCTCCGGAGCAAAGAAAACCTCTCCCTTTTTCATCCGCTCCTCTATCTGTCCGCGGATACTTTCATTTGCCTTCTCCACATAATCCTTCCCCAGAAAGCTCTCCAGCGTCAAAAACTCATTGCTCTCCAAATCCAGATTGTAATACCGTGTTTCCGCATAAGCGCTCGTCCAGCTCTCCGTACCCTTTACCACGAAAGACAACACATCCTCCGTCTGATTTTTAATCTCATACCACACATGGATACGGATATCATGCTCCGCCCATTCCTCTTCCGTTCCGCCTGTTTCCAGAAACGCTTTCTTATACTCTTCCGCTCTCTCCACAGCCTCACTCTCATACTGCGCCGTCATTTTTTCAATCTGAGCGTTGACCTCCTCCGACAGCTTTTGTCCGTCCTCACCCAAATCCACACCGGGAATCTCAGCGGCAATCTGAGTGTCTCCCTCCGTTTTTTCATAAGAGCGAATGGTAAGAATCCGCGCAAGCTCCCCGATAACCGGGATTTTCTGCACCTCCATCGCAAATGCCTCACTCGTATTCAGCCCAATGGTCGTTGCCACCGTAAAGGCCGCCGCTATTCCCGCGGCCCATCTGTAAAGCTTTCTGCGCCTGTTTTTTGCAAGACGCTTTTCTCTCTTCCGGCGGGAAGCTTCAATGGCCTCCTGCACTTTTCCCTCCAACTCCTTCGGAATCACAATGCTCTCATAAGTTTCTTTGCTCTTCTCCAACTCTTTCAAACCTTCATTCCCTCCATTTCCACACGCAGGGCCTTAAGACCCCGGTAAAGCTTCGCCTTCACCGTATTCAGATTAAGCCCCATCGCTTCCGCTATTTCCTGCAATGACAGCTCTTCATAAAACCGAAGCCGGATAATATTCTGCACCGTCGCAGGCAGTCCCTTGATTCGCTCAAACAATTCGTCCCTGTCCGCATACTCCGGATCACAGACAAACGCCTCCTCATCCAAGGGTTCTTCCAGCAACAGTTCCCTTCTGTTTTTCCTGAGAAACGTCATGCTCTCGTTCATCAGAATCCGATAAACCCAGGTTCTTACCGCGCGGATATCGCGAAGCTCGCCTGCATGTTCCAGAGCTTTGCAGATGGTATTTTGCACTACATCCATAGCATCCTGCTCATTTTGAACATTGGAGTAGGCCAGACGGTAAAGCCTGTTCTGATTTTCCAGAATGTATTCTACAATTTCCTCAAAATAATCCTGCTGCATTTCTTACCTCTTATTCCAGTTCCATTTCCGTTTCCGGATGATTTCGTAAAAAAGCTTTTTTACCCTTTCGTATAATAGACCATTCCTGCGCGGGAAAAGTTGCAGATTTCAGAAAAAAAGAGCCTCGGCAGATATTTTTGTTATTCCGCCTTGGCTCCATGATCAAGTTCCGTATGAAACGCTTCCTCTCTTCGGAGAAGAAAGATGGAAAACACAGTTTCCTTCCCCGATGTTACCTTCATATAACCTCCCTGGGCCTGGATAATTTCCCTTGCCAGATAAAGGCCAAGCCCCACACCCTCTTCCTCCCGGCTCTTGGGAGAGCGGTAAAATCTATGAAAGACCTTCGGGATCTCCTCCTCCGAAATCCCCCTGCCGTGATCCACAACATCAATCCGGTAAAAAAGCTCATAGGCGCGCCCCTGTATCAGAACGGTATCCCCCTCAAAGGTATATTTGATGGCATTGTCCAGAAGATTCCACAAAGCTTCCCCTGTCCACTTGGGGTCAAACCAGGCCAGATCCGTTCCCTCCTCAATCTGCCAGGCAAGCCGTATCCCCTTTTTCTCAGCCAGATAAGCGCCCTCCTTTGCAGTTCGGACAATAAGCTCGCCAACGGAACATTTTTTCGGCGTGGGGTGAATGATTCCCTGCTCCAAACGGGAACCCTTGATAAGCGATGTGATAAGAAACTGCAGCTTTTCCGCCTGTACGGTAATCTGCCGGGAAAGCTCTCCCGATTCCTCCGGCACCTGCTCCGAAAGGAGATCCGCATACAGGATCAGATTGGCTATGGGCGTCTTGGTCTGATGGGAAATATCTGCAATCAGCCCATGAATCTTCTTCTTCTCCCGGGTAAGCTCCCGCTCCTTTCCCGCCTGGCGGCTTAGATACTGATAAAACCTTGCCTCAAAGGAGGAAAGACGGCTTTCGTCAAAATGCCGCTCCTCAAAGCTTCCGTCTATGGCCGTCTCCAGTATCCGATCCAGGTGGTTCAGGTGCCTGTGTATCTGCCTTCTCTCCAGGGCCATGCAGACTGCCAGGACAATGGCTGTGACTCCAAATGCAATACAGAGAATCATATAGTTATCCATGTGTGCCTTTTTGAATACCTCCAAGCCGCTCGTCCGACCAGGTATAGCCGATTCCGTAGACGGTTTTGATATACCTGGGGGCGGAAGAATTGTCCTCAAGCTTATCCCGGAGGCGCTTAATCGTGACGGACAATGCATTTTCATCCACATACTGGGCGCCGTCGGTCCAGACGCGATCCACAAGCTCGCCCCTTGAGAGGGTCAGTCCCCGGTTCTCAACCAGCAGCTTTAAAAGCCGCTGCTCGGTTTTGCTAAGCTCGATCTTCTGATTTCCTTTGATAAATTCCATACTGGAGAAGGAAAAATAAAATTTCCCCGACTGATATACCTGCAGTCCTCCCCGGCGCATCTTCCGCATCTGAGTATTGATGCGGGCGCGCAGCACCATAAGACTGAAAGGCTTGGTGATATAGTCGTCGGCTCCAAGCTCCAGACCGGTAACAATGTCCGTTTCCAGATCGTTTGCCGTGAGTATGACCACCGGCGTCTCCTGCTTTTGCTTAATCTCCGTAAGAAGCGTAAGTCCGCTGCCGTCCGGGAGATTCAGGTCCAGAATCACAAGAGAAATCTCCTCTTTGTCCAGAATTTTCCTTGCTTCGGCCAAGTCATAGGTCTGTAAAAATAAATAGCCCTCTGCTTTCAGCGCTAAAGCGATGCCGTTGCTTAGGGCTTTGTCATCCTCTACAATCAAAATCTTTTCCATTTGTTATGCTCCTTCTTGCTGTCTGGTGTATCAATGCTTTGATTGTAGCGGAATAATTTTGAAAAAGGATGATTCTTTTCTTAAGAATTCTTAAATTTTGCGCTTCATCCCCCGCAGTACATCCTTCATCTCCTTTTCCACCCGATAAGATTCCGTAATCTTCTGAATGGCCTTATTGTGCGTCCGGTCGTCCAGCTGATTATGCTTCAGATAAGCCATACCCTCATTCGGAAAATGCACAAAATAGACGGATACGGCCCATGCCACGGCCATACGCACATAATAGGCATCACTGACAATGGCGTCAAAGGCCGCAAAAGCCCTCTCAAGATAAGCTTCCTCCACAAAATGGCTTAAAAGCATCACAACGCCGAAGCGGATCTCATATTCCTCCTTGGACTTAAGAAACGGCTGAAGGAACTCCCAGACTTCGTCCCTGTGCTTCTTTGCCTCCTTTAAGGAACCGCAGAACACGTCACATACCGCCCAGTTGCTGATGCGGGGAATAAATTCGCGGGTCAAATCCAAACGGCGTTCAAAGTCCATTTTCGCACAGGCAATGACAAGCCCCTGCAGCATATCATTTTCATACCATTCCCGATCATTTTTCCCAAGAAATGCTTCCCAGTCTCCCTTTGCAATCTCCTTTGCCAGTTTGCGGAGATCCGGCACCCGCACTCCCAAAAGATTGTCAACTCCCGGAACAAGTCCGCTCTGGAAGCTCTGATATTTGCTGTCCGCAAGCTCCAGCAGGCGCCTGCGCACCGCTTCATTATCCATTGTCACACTCATTCGATTCACTCCTGTTCCGGTTCCGTAATATCTCTCTTTGTATATCCATATAAAATCAATTGCCGGTCACGCAAAAGCTCTGCCGCCGTTATTACAGCTTCGCGCCTTCCAATTTCACGCCTTCCAGCTTCAGCAAATACTCCTTAATATCCAGCGCCTTATTCTTCCCTGCATATCCGGTAAGGCTTCCGTTCGATCCAATCACCCGGTGGCAGGGCACAATAATTGCGATGGGATTATTTCTGTTCGCCATCCCCACGGCCCTGCTCCCCTTCGGGCAGCCAATGGCCCTTGCAATTTCCCCATAGCTCCTGGTCTCTCCGTAAGGAATCGCAAGAAGCTCCTCCCAGTCACGCATCTGAAACTTTGTACCATGCATAGAAAGAGGAAGCTCAAACTTTTTGCGCTCCCCTGCAAAATATTCCAGAAGCTGCCGCTTCGCCTCCGATAAAAGCACTGTCTCCTCCTCCAAAACATCCTCATTCTCTGAAGAGGCCCCAAAGGAAAGACCGCAGATTCCCTGCCCGTCCTCCACAAGCTCCAGCTCCCCTACAGGCGTCGCGACCATACATTTTCTCTTATTCAAAATAGTTGCTGCTTCTCGCTTCGTCATAATAAATCACATTCTCCTGCCTTAAAGTAATCTTCCCCGCATCCACATCCAGAATCGAAACGCCGCAGTTCTTATGTACGCCCCCGCTCCAAAAATCCTTCAGATCCGTAATGGTGACACTGCTCAAAAGCCCCTTCACCACAGCTCCGTGCCCGGACAGCAGAATCGTTTTATCCTGATAGTCCGGATGATGAATCAATTCCTGCAGAAATTCCGTCGTCCGCTCACAAAGATGCCGGATAGATTCGCCCCCTTCCGGCGGCACATATTCTCCCGGATTCATAAAAAAATTTCCAAAATCCGGATCGGGGATATTCCATCCGTCCTTTTGGCAGCAAAGGCCCTCATAAGGCCCAAAAGAAATTTCCCGCAGACGCTCGTCGGGAATAATCGGAATCTTGCGTTCCCCTCTGATAATCTCTGCCGTCTCTCTGGCCCGTTTCAAAGGACTGGTAAAAATCAAATCAAACGCTACCTCCCGCAGTCCTTCCGCCGTAAGCTGCGCCACCTCAATTCCGTTCTGATTCAAAGGAATATCCGTAGCTCCCTGCAAAAGCCGCTTTGTATTCCAATCCGTCTCTCCATGACGAATCAAATAAATCACCATCACACTTCACTCCTCATAGCCGTATTTCCATATACCTAATCTAACCATTTCCCAGTATAACGAATTTCAAACCGAAATACAAGATTTCAGCATGTAATGTAATCAATGCGCACAACCGTTCATCATCTTTTACTTGCATGCAAAATATTCTTCCGAAGTGTTCTTACAAACATAGTTTCCTCCTCCGGCGTTGTAAAAGCCCATTTGGGAATCATCAGAATCTGAGACGTTTTCTTATACAGCAGATAATAGGCATCCCTGGCCTCATAGAGATTTCTAAGCTCCCGGTAAAAGATCTGCTGCGAGTTTTGCTGTCTTTTTAAATGCAGGCGATCCTCGTAAAATGAAATCTGCTGAGGGCCGCACAAAGCAGAAAGCCTATCTTTTTTCTCCAACTGCCCGCACCCTATCAGAAATACAAGAATCAAGAGCGCATAGTAAACCGCAGAGAACAGGCAAATACCCAAAAATACGGAGAATATGTATCCCGGATTAAGGACAATAAGCAGCAAAACCAGAACCCCCAATAAAAGCAGCAGTCCCCCTGTTCTTGAATAAAGGCTGTAAAAAAGCTGCTTTGGATGCCGCAATATATGCAGGTTGCAGCTTCGGTACAAATCATATACATGGGATTTTGGAAGCTCAAAATACAGCGTGCCATAAGCAGGATGATCCTGCGCATCCTCCGGAAACGGAGCAGCCGGTTCCGGTATCATGTTCCTGGCGGAAGCGGCCGAAGCCCGGATAAAAGCAGCACTCTGCTGAGGCGTCGTCTGCCGGAAGGCCGCCTGAGGAAAAAACAGAAAAGCCGGCCCGTTAAAGCGAAGATACAGACCGCCGCGAAAAGGAACTGCCTCAATCAGCTCTGTCAGAGGTTTCTCACCCCTGGTTATGGTTCCCTCCCGGGTCGTAAGCTCTTCTGTCAGTATCCCATTCTTGACTGTAACGCAGTGATACGCCGGAAGCTGGGCTTTGACGGCTTTTCTCTTTCCCAAACGGTTCAAATAGATGGCCAATAGGAGCACCGGAACACATATTACAAAAAGAAAGAGACCATATAACAGATCAAATTTTCCTTCATGGAAAGAGACAATAAAAACAGCAAGGCAAACATCAGTGTACAAGGGGCTACAAACGATATAAAGAAATGTTTCAGATATGCAGAGTGGAAAAGTCAGATTTTCCACTCTATTTTTACATACTCGCTGGTTGCGCTGATTGATGAAATCAAGCCATCCGTGGCTTTCCTCTTATCCTCAAAACTGATATTCTCCCAGTCGTCCAGATAGCCGGACAGCAAATCAATCTGCTGCTGGGAAATGGTCTCCACGGATAAATCGGCAATCGCCTTTGTGATTTTCTGGCGGCGCGTGTCCAGTTCCTCGATTTTCTTGTTGGCGTAGGCAAGCAGGGTAGCGTTTGCCCCGGTCAGCGTGTCAAGTAATTTTTCAATTTCCGCCTCTACTTGTGCCAGTTCCACTTGATAGGCGGTCAATTTCGGGTTTGCCTTTTCCTCACCGCCCCGAAGGTGTTTGAAATCCCGGAATTTCTCTCCCATAGCGGTAAATATAAACTGTTCAAATTCCACTTTGCGGAGAGTGCCGCACCCCGGACAGCCCTTGTGGTCGGACCGTTTATTGCACCGGAGGTATTCATAGCCAGAAGGGTTACGGGTGACTTTTAAAGCATAACCACATTTTCCGCATTTCACTTTTCCGGCCAGCCATGTGTTCCGGGCCTTCCGCCCGTTCTGGAAGGTGATGTTCGCCATGAGCTTTTTCCGGCATTTCAGCCAGGTGTCAGAGGAAACAATCCCTTCATGGGGAGCGATAACAAGTATCTGGTCTTTCAGGCTCCTGTCCTTGTCCTCCTTCACGTCCCGCCCCTGGTAGAGATAACAGCCGTTTGTCCCGGCGAAGTCGGCGGCATCATTGACGACTGCCGCCCCTTGGCTTTTGAAGAACTCATACAGTTCCAGGTCGGCCTGCGCGTATACCGGGTTGCGGAGCAGCTGGGAGAGGAAGGGACGGAACAGCGATTTTCCATGGACCTTGATGTCGTTTTCCTCAAAGTACCGGCTGATGTCCCCGAAGGAGGTCCCGGGCTCGGCGTACATTTCAAACATCAGGCGTACATGGTCGGCGGCTGCCGGGTCGGGCACCATCATTTTTGTGCGGATACCCTCAACCGTGGTCGGCTCCAGCCGGAAACCGTAGGGGGCCTGGCCGCTCATGTGGAAGCCTTTCAGGCACCGGGAATAGTAGGCGTCCGTGACGCGCTTCTGGATGGTCTCCCGTTCCAGCTGGGCGAACACAATGCAGATATTCAGCATGGCCCGCCCCATTGGGGTGGAGGTGTCGAACTTTTCCGTGGAGGAAACAAACTCCACGTCGTACTCCTGGAACAGCTCCATCATGTTCGCAAAATCCAGAATGGAGCGGCTGATCCGGTCCAGCTTGTAGACAATGACCCGCCGCACCTTTCCCTTGCGGATCTCGTCAAGCAGTTTCTGGAACTCGGGCCGGTCGGTGTTCTTCCCCGAATAGCCCTTGTCCTTGAAAATCTTGCAGCTGCCGCCTTTCAGCTCGTACTTGCAGAAGTCAATCTGGCTCTCAATACTGATACTGTCCTTGCGGTCAACGGACTGTCTGGCATAAATATAATCTTCTCTAATGTTCATTGTAGGCTCCTTTCCTATGGGAATGGAGCTACCAACCTTACAAGTATATTATACCATTGATAGCCCCGGAGGGCAATGTTGTCGGGGTCAGCGCCGGCTCTGGCGGTACTTGCTGAACACGTCATACAGACAGCGCTCAATCTCTTTTTTCCGCCTCTCCTTCTCTTTTGGGGAAAGCACCGGGGTAAGGCTTTCCAGCACAATAGTCTTTCCCTGGAAGGGGACGGTCCTTGTTTCTCTCTGGTAGGTTACAGATTGTACCATCTGGGCCTCCTTTCCGAATCGGGGTTGAAGCCTTCCGTTTCCCTCTTGTCCTGTGGGGAAACACGAAAAGGCAGCGCCCGGCAAAGAGCGCTGCCCCTTCGTCTTTCTCCACGCTTCGGGCCAGCTTGGCCCGAGGTCAGGGCTGCCAGTGTTCATAATAGGCCGCCGCTTCCTCCACGGAGCAGAAGTCAAACACTTCGTACAGTTCCATAAGAACCTCCCGGATGTCCTTTGACTTATAGCCGCAGCTTTCCATCGCCTTGATGACATACCCACGGCAGGCATTGTTACTCCATTTGTCTGTCAGCATGTCCTGGATTTCCTGCAAAGATTTTGCCATAACCTGCACTTCCTTTCATAAAAGTTCAGGGAGCCGCACCGTTTTAGTTGGCCTGTCACAAGACAGTGAGAGCGGGCGGCTCCCTGATTGGTTTTGTAAAACAGATTTCCCGGACGGGTGTAGGCTTGTCCACCCCATAGTGTCTCAACTCTCCCCATTCTTATGGCAAGGCGTCCTCATTGCCTGCGACGGCTCACGGCTTGCAGGGCCGCTTCAACGCTCGGACTGTGACTGAACGCAAGTATCCGGGGGCGTGCCTTATCCGGCGGGGCCAGCCACGGCCCCGCCTGCGGCATGGGCTTTATCGCTATTCCCGCCCCCAAAGTGAAAGCCACAATGGAAACGGAAGTCACGGCGGGCCTGTCGCCTGGCACATCCACCCTTCGTATCCGGGTATCTTTTTATTCAGTTTTCAATCTGCCAGAAAGGTTCGTCCGCGCTTCGGGCCAGTTTGTCCCGGGGCGCCTCCGCCTTTCATATACCATTTCATTTTTCAGGCTTTTTCGGTACACCTTAGAAATTATTTTTTAAAAATTTTTCCATGTTCCGAAGCCCGCGCTCGATTGCCAGGCGCACCACCTTTTCGTCCACGCCTTCGGCCCTGGCAATGTCGGTCTTGCTCATGCCGAGGACGAAATGGGCGTAGATACGTTTGGCCTGTTTGCCGGGCAGGCTGGAAATGGCCGCATAGAGTTCCTGCATGGTGACTTTGCGCTCGTAAATCTCACATGGGGAGAGGGCAACGAACAAAGCCGAGTGCTCAATGCCGTCCTCCCGGTCAAGGGAATAATAGGCCTTGTGGCGGTATGTACGCAGACGGTAGGCCGCCTCCTTGCGGTCAAACTCTGCCATTGCCTCCGCTACCTCGTCAGGCACTTCGATAAAAGAATCCATTGTATAGTACGGGTAAAAATCCCGAAGATTGATGATAGCCATGTTTACCTCCGTTTCGGTGTTTGGTGAATGGGCTGCCAAAACGGAGGCGGCGGGGAACGGCACCGGGGCCGGGCTTCGGGCCAAGTTGGCCCGAGGCTGTCCCATAGAAACAGAAATGCGCCCAAACAGCATAGAGCCATTCGGGCGCATGAAATATAACTATCATTTTGGGATTGAATTATTTCATGTTGATTGCCGGAATTATCCTTCCAAGGGGGCGGGCTTTTTTTAACGGTTCAGACAGTTGAAAAAGAAATAAGGACACAGCGATACCTCCCAATGCTTTTAAGCATTTGATACCGCCATATCCTTGAAAAAGGGCGACATTAACACACCCTCCACATTCTCATTTTTCAAAAAGAAAACGGCGGCTTGAAATTTTTATTTCAAAACCGCCGTAAAGGCTACTGGATTTTGTTTGGGCGCACAGATGATTAGCCACCGAGACAACGGTTTTTTTTATTTACCGTTGGGCGGCTGTAACTTCGATTTATTTATTATCAAAATCGTTCATATCATTCAGTAGTTCTTCCATTTCTGCATCATATAAATCATTGGGTTCTTCCATATTTCCCAGCAGTTCCGTTACTTCTGTATCGGTCATATATGCAACATCTGATATTTTTCCATCCTCGCTACGGGTGATTCTGATATTGACCGTTCCGGCCGGGTTTACGGCCAGCCTGTGCATATCCAAAAAGATGTTGACAAGCTGCCCCTGATAATAATGATTATTGCCGTCAACTGTAATGCCTACCGCTTGATACTCCGCTTTCTGGGTTTCAGACAGCGTATCAAATTTATTGCCCTGCCCCAGTGCATTGGATAAGATGGATTGGAAATTAAACTTTTCATCATCCGCTGCTATGCCCATCCATTCTTCCAATGTTTCCTCACTCATGCGCGAGGTCAAGGTGGAGAAATAGGAAATGTTACCGTCATCATAGATTTTTTCCGCATACTGCTGAATTAAAGCACAATCCACGTCCAGCATATTGACCGCAGTTTTCCAAAAACGGATTCTGTCATCTGCATAAATCTTATCCAGCCATTCGCCTTGAGCTTTCTCGTCCAATCGGGAAAAGGCAATTTCAAACAAAGGTAAATTGTCGTCCTCATAATATTGCTCTGCTTGTGAGGAAAACACTTCATTATGCGAACTGTTTTTCTCTTGTGTGGGCGATATTACATTTTCATTCAGGCCCGATACCGCAGGCTCATTTGACGGTTGATCGGCGGCGGCAGCTGGATAAACACCAACAAAAACCACACCTAAAATAATACACAATGTCAGCACACTTGTGAAAAATAAAGTTGTTTTTGATTTTCTTTTTAAGTTCATAATCGCACCTAACCTTTCTTTTAATAATTGTTTGTTTTCACTAAGAGTAACAGCGGCCAGAGATTCCTTGTACTTTCCGACTGCTGCCATTGCGTCAAGCAGAGTTTCTCCATAATCCTGTGCGTTATCATATCCCATTTTTGAAAGAACCGCTTCATCACAAGAAAATTCACATGCCTTTGTGATTTCACGCCTCATTAAATAAACAAGCGGATTGAACCAGTGCAGACAGACGGTAATTTGTACCAGCCATTTATAAAACATATCCCGCCGTTTGTAATGCGTTAATTCATGCAATACGATATATTGAAAGTCCTTCTCCGGAATATCTGCGCTTGGCAAAACAATACATGGCCGGAAGAATCCAATCAGCAGAGGGGACGAAACCAACGGATTGACACAAAGCTCTACTGGTCTTTTCCTGCCAGTCTGTTCCGCAATAACTGAAAGCCGGTCTAATTGCTCAACATTGGAAACCGGATTTAATCCAGCCTTAACATATCGAATAAAGCTATGATATGCCGTTATTTTTTGTACCAAAAGAATCAATGCAACCATGAGCCAGATAAGCCAAACATGGTTGGAAAATAAAGACAGAATATCCCCAACCGGGCGGGCGGATATAGAATCGTCTTTAGGATTGACAGTATTCTGGTTGTCGTGTTCCATACCGGAAGCAGGAACATTGAAAGCATTTGTATCACCAGAGGGTGACTGCTGTTGCGGCAGGGAAACAGAATGGGTTATGGCCTGATCGATTGTCTGATAGGCTTTTCCCATCAAGTTTGTTTCCGGTCCAAAAGGCAATAACAGCCGTACAACAACAATGAGCCAAATATAATACTGCCATTGTCTGCTGATTTTGTCTTTAAGGAATCTTTTTCCGGCTAGTAACAGCAGGATGAACAATGAACCGGAAAATGACATAGACAAAAACATTTTCAATAGAATGTTCATTTTTCTGTTCTTCCTTTCTCCAAGAGCTTTTTCAGTTCCTCATATTCTTCGTCTGCCAACAGGTCGCCAGAAATCAAATCGGAAACAAGCCATTTTGCATTTCCCTCATAAATTTTATCCAGAAAATTTTTGGTTTGGGTTTTGTGGTATTCGCTTTCCGACACAAGAGGGGTGTATTCATTGCAACGCCCGGTTTTTTTTGCTTTCAAAAACCCCTTATTGACAAGCCGGTTTAAAAGCGTGATAAGGGTATTTTTTTGCCAGGGTTTTCCTTTTGCTGCTAAATCTGCCGTAAGACTGGCAAAAAGCGTCGGCTTTTCTCCGTTAGCCCATATCACTTTCATAATTTCAAATTCCGCATCTGATATTTGCTGTACCATTTTGATTTCCTCCTTAAAGTATGACATCATGTTACGCTTTAAGAGTAACACGGTGTCATACATATGTCAAGTGGATATTTTTAAAGAATGTGCAATTAAATACAACCAAACATAGAATTGTATTTAATTCACATACTATCACCTTAAATATAAAATAAGTTTGGGTGATATTGTATGGAATATTATGAAGATAGATTTGATTTTCATGGCCTCGGGCTGGCGATAAAAGACGCCCGCGAGAAAAGAGGCTGGACGCAGGAATACCTTGCGGAGCTTGTGGGGCGCACGTCCCACACGATTATGAATATTGAGAACAAAGGGCAGTACCCGAGTTTTGGTGTTTTCGTTAAGCTCGTCAGCATGTTTGATATTTCCGTGGATCAGTTCATACACAGTGACAGCGGCAATAAAGAAAGTCTTTGCCGCAAGCATATTGATGTGCTGCTAAACACCATGAATGAGAAGGAGCTCGTTGTCATGGAGGCAACTGCCGAAGGCTTGAAGAAAGCCAGAGAAACGGAGGTTTCCGAGTAGGGGCCTCCGT